>Ga0164242_10001435_pt1 | contig 28214 bp, 36 predicted proteins | sample OricomgcompostMG_FD_108783 | JGI IMG/M metagenome (GOLD analysis project Ga0164242, IMG submission 108783) | Miracle-Growth compost microbial communities from Emeryville, California, USA - Original compost - Miracle growth compost (MG) ...
GTCGCCACTCCGCAAAGGTACGAAACCGCCCTGGCGAAACATGCGCGGCCGAGCAGGTATCTCCACCAAACCTACTTGGCTCGTCCGAAGTACACGTTCCTGTCTCGCCTCCCCCCCGGCCCCCCAGCAGAAGCAATGGGTGCCCCGTCTCCATTCAGCCCGTAACAGCACCGCCCCAGCGTGGAACGCGACTCGGCCTTCCCCATGGGAGCCTTGCGGCTCGATTCCCTCTTCTCCCGAAATTAGCGGGATCTGGAGGCGGATCTCGGCTTCAGACGAGCGGGAAAGCCCGAGCGCCTTGTTGCCCTGGCCTTCAGCTCCTGCTCCAAGGCTTGAGGGGAGACACTCTGTGACTCTCTGTGTCTTCACCTAGGTGCATTTTCGCACGGTCGTGTTTCTTCATCATCAGCCCCGTTCGATCTTTGTGGACGGGCTTGTTTGACATCAGATGTGGCATCGCTGAATCCTACTTTCGGAGAAACATGATCGTGGGGGTCAGTATGTAGACATTCTGGAGTAGCCATGTTTTGTGCGTGAACGACGCATATCCTGAGATAAACTATCAAGGTTACGGCATGACCAAGGGGAACCTTAATGCTAATGCCCTGCCCCAGCTGGTTGGCCATGATCGTGGCCTGCATGAACTTTAGCCCTGAGAGTCTAGGAGATCGGCACGAGCGAGCGAGTATGACGGATGGCAAACAATGGATAGGACGAGCCAAAATCAGACAGACTAGCCGGAACGCCAACGGCCCAGCTGAGCGCCAAGTGCGGCAGAGCAGGAGATCTCGACCACAAGATGGCTTGTGCGTGATCGGAGCCGTCCACCGTCAAGCCGACAACTTTGGAGCCGAGCCATCGGCTGGGTTTCATATATTTATCCGGCCTTCATGCTCGCCCGTGCCTGCCGTTCCGTCAGGCATTACTATGGCTCCGAGTGAAATCTTAAGGTTATCGCCCGACAATCATCGACTAGATTTTTACCTGGCTGGCGTCAGCAGAGATGTGCTCTGATTCCAATGAGTTGTGGACGGTGGTTCGGTTGAAGCATAGAAGAAACACGATCGCCAGCGCCTGCAGCTGGAGGTTGGCGGTGGGCGCCACGAAGGAAACTGGGAAACTGGCTTGATGTTTCGATGCTCGTGTGTTGTTGTATTTTTGTACAATGGCATTGCCAAGAGCACATCTAAAGAAAGGGCCAAAACCGGATTCAACACAACTAACCCCTCCTCCCCGGTGACGTCTATGAGAAAACCGTCAGGCTCAGATCGAGTGGGAAAAAGTATAACCCCCCATTATATTCCGTACATGTACACCTCCTTCGTCGTCTTAACCAATGACCAACTTGTCCTCCTCGGGGAAGTCGTATGCTGGGATCTCGAGGTTTAGAGGGGCAGGTCCTTTCCTGATGCGGCCCGAGATGTCGTAGTGAGATCCGTGGCAGGGGCAGAACCATCCACCGAAGTCGCCAGCCTCGCCGATAGGCACGCAACCCAAATGTGTGCAGACGCCTGTAAGAAACCCCAATGTTAGTTATGTTCACTTCAAGATTCGGCTGCGCCCATTGCCTCGCATCGAAGCATCCCATTACACATGGATATGAGGGTGCCGAAAGAACATACCCAGCATGACTAGCCATTCCGGCTTCTGAACACGGTCGTCGTCGGCTTGCGGGTCTCTTAATGACTGGATGTTGACCTTGTTGGCTTCCTCGATCTCACCCGCCGTTCGGTGTCGGATGAAAACGGGCTTGCCTCGCCACTTGATGATGACCTATAACAACATCAGTGAACTCTGTTCCAGATCCTGGGTACGCATTGTCGTTGCCGGATGTTGGAGCACTCACGTTCTTGCCCTCCGGGATGGTGGCCAGGTCGACCTCCACTTTGGCCATGGCCAGGACGTCGGCCGAGGCGGACATGTTGACCAGAAATTCTGAGCAGCACACCACGTCAGCAAAACCGTTACGACAGGAATAGGAGCATATTCCTAGGGTCATATGTCCCAGCTAGCCGGTCAACTCCGATGCCAATTCCAATTCCACGTGTAGAACCAGAACGGTGCTGAACAGCTCACGGAGACGAAGCCAATTGGCCATCCCATGCCTTCCATCTCTTCCTCTATCCTCCTCTTGCACCCCGTAAATGTAGACCACCACTCAACTCACCTTGGACAGTAGACTTGGCGCCAGCAGCCGTGATGGCACCCATGGTACCCACCATGAAGTACGAGAAAAGCTGGTTCCTCCCGAAGCTATTCTTGCTCACGTACTTGCCGAAGTTCGGGACCTTCTTCTGCTGGTCGCTGAAGAACGGGCTCTCGTACGACGAGCCGTGGGCGGCGCCGCCCAGCCGGGCCGCCGACGTGCCGAGGGCGCGAGTCGTGCACTGGGCGGAGGCGGAGGCGGCGGCGGTCCGCGCGAGCGTCCGCGATGCGGTAGTGAGTGGCGCCATGACGGACGGTAGTTGTGGGAGAGGTAGGAGAGGAGCGAGCGGGTATCGCTTGGGGGGGTCAATTGGGAGGCTCGACGTCGACGAGGAGGACAAATTCGCGGACTGAGGTCTTTTTCTCTGGGCCGAGCTTGGTGTTCGATGTTTCCCGAGCTAAATTTCTCGTGGCCTGAGGCGTGAGCTGTGCAATTGGTGGCTTATGATTGGCTGGTGTATGTTCATCATGTGACCTCTACTTGGCACTCCGAATCTTCCCGACCAGGTTTGTTCCCCGTCAGCTTCGACGTGCATTCATCCAACCTGGTGAACGTGAACATCAAGAACAAACCGGATTTTGTACATTTGTCCCCAGGTTCTAACTTGAGCTAGTCGGCGCCTACCTACCAAAAGGGATGGTCATCATCCGTAGTTACTCATAATCTATTTTGACATTACAATGTAGCGAAGTACCGGTGACTCAATGCACGCGCTTGAGCTCCTCCACGAGATTGCGCATATCCTCCACAGACGGCCCGAGCCCCTTGCAAACAATCTGTTGCGTCGGCTCATCAAGGTCCAAGAATCTCTCGATGAGCTCGCCGTCGACAAACCGGAAGGGCCCATCGCCTTCCCGCTCCGCATTCCTGAATGCCCGGTAGGCCCCGTGGGCGATGTTCCCGGGCGCCTGGATGATATTTGCGAGGTTCGTCTGCAATTGCATCAATAGATCCTGTGACTGCGGCGCAATAGTGCCGAACATGTAGATCGCGCCCTCGACCTGTATGTGATTATCCGTCGTTAGCTTTCCATATCTTCGTTTTCTTGCTAGGTGGACGGGAGATGAGTTTGAAAAAGAAGGGTTTCATACCGTGCCCAAGAACGCCTTGGGAATGATCATGGCGTTCGGGCTCGTCTCGACAGAGATCTTGCGGATCTTGTTGACCATCTCGCCGAGGTTAATCTCACTGGTCATCTCTAAGCGTCTCTTGTCTTCCAATAATACCGCGCCCGGGTTTCGTCTGAGGACCATGAGATTCCCTTGCGAATCGGCCTCTAGCCAGGACTCGTCCTCGACATGACACACTGCCGTGCCCCATGCCGATTGGTAATGTCGCGCCTGCTCAACAAGCTGGGAGTGGTTCCCTTCCTTACCCGGGATGAACTCGACCAATGACACCGACTTCATCAAATCGGCCACGGCAATCATGTTGCCGTGAACAGTTAGGTCCACAGGAATAGTTGATGGGCGGTATGACGCCAGCCGATTCAACCTCCCCGACGTATTTGAAGTCTCCTCGTACTGGCTGACGACGACGGTCTTCGTCAGGCCTGCGACGATCTTCCCATCCATGACAGCAAGGCACCGACACGCTCCTTTCAGTTCGTGGTCCACAATAAGGTATGGGCTCCGATCTGAGTCGACCCCAAGCACTAGGATTCGCCCTCGGATGTCACTATTGGGCCCGACATCAGGATCTGATAAGAAACTGGTACCAACAATAAACCTTTCCGCCAAGTTGCCGTAAGCATCCCGCAGCTCTGCCCTGATGACAGACTCCACCAGCTCGACCGCAGAGGCGGTCTCCAGCGGGAACGGCTTCCCTAGCTTATCAAAGATGACGTCGTCCACTAGCTTGAAGGAGCTTCGAATCACCTCTTCGCCGTGGATGAGGTCCCTCCGGATACAGCCAAGCCCGAAGACCTTCTCACTCGAAGAATATGCGATCCGGCGTACCGTCTCTCCCATTTCCAGAGGTCTGACGTGAGTTCGCCGTTGGTCGTCAATCAGGGCAATTTTCAGCTGCGATTCCGTGGATATGGCGATGCAATCCGGGTATGCCTGCGTGTCAAATGGGCTGACACATGTGGCATCCTCAGCCGTCACCGCCGAGTACACTATCCTCCCCTCGGCTCCATATATTAGGCTGGGGTGTTCGCTTGTCGCAAAGATGTTGTAGGTGCCGTTGGTACGCGGCAGCAGGTGAAAGCGGGCTTCCCGTGTGCCAAGGACGATACTCTTCCTACCGGAAAGAGAGAGGTCTGGTAAAGATACACTAAAGGTGATGACGTTGCCATCGTCCATAGCAACGAACAACGTCGGCCCAGCCACGCCTGGTGGCAAGACCTGCGCGAGGACGAGGTCACGCGGGATGGAGGCCTTGTCCTCTGATTTTCGGAGTGTGACTCCGTGGATTGGCTCCAAGGTCGCCATGTCTATCAAGGAGACGGTTCCAGATGCCCAGAACCCGACCACGCCGACGTTTTCCAAGTCAGGCGCTACATGGATGCATGCGATCTGATCCTGCTCACTTATATCTTTCTGTTTTGTAACCTGGAGGTCCGCAAGGATATTCAAGGATAGTAGGGACGTGCCATCTACAGACAATAGTAGCCAGGTCCCGTTTGCCGACGCATTTGTGACTGAACGGCCGTCTTGTGGCTGCCACGACGCGATGGTAACACCGCTTTCAGAGTCAACGAGAGTAGCCCCGACCGTCGTAACCTGGAGCAGCCGCCCATCTACGAGGTTCGCCGCCAGCAGCGTCTGATGGCCGAGGTCGAATGCATTAAACTGTTCGACCTCTTCGACATCCCCTTGAGGGTCGAACTTAAATATCCGTGTTTCCGTGAGAAATGATGTGACGAGGGTATCGATCTTTTGGGACCCGTGCGACTTAATGGAGAACAGACCGCGAACATCCTGCAGGTCCGCGAGAATGCCTACATCGTCTAAACCAACGCCGCTCCGGACGCTCCGAAGCGTGCCGTCCTTGTGAACGCCGCTCCCGGTAACAATCCGCGCCTGGCCCGACGAGTGCTCGTTGCCCAACTGGTTGTCGCCTTCGCGGTTTCCCATGTCCATCACTGCAAAGTCTAAAATGGGCCCGATGTTGGGTATAACCTGGAGTAGGTGGAGGTAGGGTCCATCTTCGGCTTCGAGGTCGACCCGGCAGAGCTGAGAGTCGCCGTAGTGCGAGCCGACGAAAAGGAGGTTGTTTCCCAGGTAGACCAACGAACTCGCCCTTGACGTCTTGCCGATGTAGCTCACGTCAATACTGCTGACGACAACGCCGCTGCACACCATTGTAAGAAGGTGCATACGGCCATAATCGTCCGCAAGGAAGTAATGCTCGACGTCGTACTCGGCCCACGCGACGAATATGGATGCTTCCTTGAGGGCCGACTCCACGGTAGCTTTGGTGACTTCGTCAATGTATATCAAGCGGGTTTCTCCAAGGACGATCAAGCCGCCCATGTGCGCCTTCGTCGACGTCGGGTTCCGAACATTGTGGCGCTTCAGCTCTTCCTCCACCTTCCTGACAGGTATAAGTAGGGCAGCGCCAGAGTCGGGTATGTCCATCGAGATTTCTCGGTCTCTTAAAGCGTCGAATTTGGACGCCACGGCATCTCGGTCGTCTGATGTGAGCCTGTAGGTGGCTAACTTCGCGTCGTTCGAGTCGGAGTCGGTTTGATAAAGGAAGGCGATCTTCGGGTGGCCAGTCTCGGAATATAGAAAGGTACTGGCCTTTATAAATAGTTCCTTGAGCCTAACCTGCTCCATCCACTCTAGATTCAAGGTGGAACCTTTCCTCATGAGTAATCGCATGACCGTGAGGACCCCTTCCCAGAGATGCATGGCCATGTACCTCCCAGCAGGGTCTACCAAGCACCGATCCTGGCTCTGAGAGTCGCGCATGTGTATCTCTCCAGCGTCGGTAAACGACTGTATCGTATCTAGCTGTTCGGTCTCGGGATTCCATGCTAATGTGAAGAATTGGAACCGGTCTGTGCCGACGAAGAGGAGATCGGTAGGAGAATCTTTCGGGTGGAGCTTCTGGAGCATGGAAATGGTGCCGTAGATGACCTTGGAGTGAGCCATTGTCAGGAGCCCATCGGTAACCTGCCATATCTCTATGCGGTTGGCTTTGCTGGAGCGAACATTAGCACCGCCGAAGGTCGGAAGGGAAAGAGGGTGGGGGAGCTCCTACGCCAGGACCAGGCTCTCCTCGTCGCCCGAAAGGAGGTTGATGCGGAGCGCATGTCTCACGCTGCTCGGCCGGTGGATGGGAGCAATGTAAGCCATCTCTATGCCAATTTCAGAAGCAGAAGCGGGTGCGGGCGAGGTGCTGTACCCTCATCTGGCGCAGGAGGGGCTATTAGAGGAGCTCTCGGCCGTGCGTGGGCGATGGAGATAAGCTCTGGTGCGCCGAACCCGCTTAGATGCATATCGCATGCCCCGTTATTGAGCGCCGCAACATCAACGTCCCATCAATGAAGGAAGCTCACCTCCCAGACCGTGGAAATCGCAAACTTTCAAATTGTCGCGTTCGCCACTCCATATGGTGGGCCATATTGAACTAGGCGATCGTTGTTCTAATTATCTGCTTTCCAAAGAAATCCACTCTCATCTTGCGGGAGGCTATATTCCTTACTCCAGGTCCCGACTCATGGATGACGAGGTTTCCAGATCACTCCTTAGAAATAAATGCTATTTAGGTTCCGGGCCGGAGGGCTGGTATCTGGTTAGAAGTCACCGGGATTCGAATGCCCTGAGGGCCCCTTCGCCTTCACGACCAAGCTGCCGGGCAAAATGGGAAGACTCTCGACGCACAGTTAACTATTGACTCCAGGTGTAATGCGACTCGTCTACGAGTAACAACCACGGAGTATTTCACGAAGGCCAAATCGATCTGCTTGGATATATAGATCTGTAGGAAGCCACCAAGGCGCTCCTTCTGCTAGGGAGTGTAACCAAATTCAAGAGTGATGATACTTCAACGTTGATTTCTCGAGAGATATTGTAGAATCACACGATCGCCATAATACCTCCCGCCCCTTTTCAAAGACCTCCTTTTCCTCCCTCCAGATCATTAGACATATCACTTGATATTTTCACATTTCCCACCCATACCTAAAATTTCTCTTTATGGGAGAAGAGTTGGCAGTTGCGGACAAGGGGCATCAATAAGGAGTCACATCAAATGTCATTGCAATCCATGTTTCTAGATATCAGCCTGGATTCAACACACCCAGCTTAACTCACATTGTTACATAAGAACTAAGAAGCCAAGCTGAACAGGACTTATATCCCTCACCCATTTGTTCACAAAACGTTGCACTTTTACAAAGGACACTCCATCCTCCTGGAACCCGGTCAACTTGCTAGTCTTAGCCTTGATCTTTATATGGAGTACACATATATATCATCTTCTGCAGGCAAGACCCTACCAGGACCAGACAGACATTCCACTGGCATTCAAGAAGGACCTCCTATATTGTCCCGTAAGCGCGTTCTCTGCCGTTGTTATTCTAAGCCATAAAGGGGGGAGGGCGGGTCTTGGTTGGCCCGCGTGCGGTTCCGCCATCCTTGAGTCGAGATACGGTCATCGAGAGGACTCAAGGCGATTGAGAGTCTCCATGCCGAGTTCTCGAGAGCCTCAACTCGACGAAGAATAGAAATAAATAGATCGAATAAAAAAAACCCTTTTCTTCTCCAACCTCCTTCTCCTCAACATCAAACAAATTTGCAAATTTGCACCGTGGTGGGTGCGTTTTCTGCGCAACCATCGCGGCCGTGGTAAATCAACCCCTTTTCAATACTGAGATCAAGTCTAACATACCGGTCTAGTTGCACGTTATCGGAAAGCTTGCTGAGCGACCAACCTCTGGTGCGCCTGACCACCGGATCAGAATGCATCCGCTTCCCCCGAAACCGACCCATCTGGGCTTCGACTCCCCAGCACAGTCCGGACAGACCGCCCACCAGTCCTCGAGCCGGAACAATAGGCGTCGTAAGAATAGAGGTCGCAAGAAAAATTCTCATCACAACAACAACCGCCGCGACTCCAACCCTCAACTGGACGCGTCTCCTCAACTTCCTCCTGCGACTCCTCGACTTCTTCCCACATCTCCCCAACTTCCTCCCATCCCACCCCTTGCTCTTTCCCCTCCTATCGCTCTTCCATCAAGACCAGCCGCAGAGATGCCTCGCAAGATCATTTCGGCGAAGGCTGCCCGTGCCATTGCCCCAGCCCCAGCCCCAGTCCCAACCTCGACTCCCCCGACCTCGAAGCCTATCATGTCCATGAGCCAGGCCAGCGACAAAACCATTCTGGTCCTTGTTGCGAACGAGACCGAGACCTTCCAGGTCGAGTGCAGCAAACTGCGCGTCTTCGAGGCCTGGTGGGCCACTCAGGAGACCAAGGACTCCGCCAACTTTACCCTGGACTTCAACAAGAAGTCCCTACCCAATTTTGAACCGGGGAAGAACTACCTCGAGACCTTCAAAGCCTTCCTCTACGTGCTCCACCACCCGGAATCGGCGCAAGAGCCCGTCCCTGTGGCCCAGATCTGGCACCTGGCCCAGATGAACACCACCCTCGGCCTCACCTCCGACTTCGTCAACTGGCTCGCCCAGTGCATGGCCAACTTCGTCGGCGCAATCCTGCGCAACGGTCTCGACGTCCCCACCGGCATGTGGGAGAAGGCCCTCGCCGCTTGCGTCCTCTTCGATTGGGCCGACTTCTACTGCGAGATCGCCGCCCGTCTCGCCTTCGTCTGCGGCTCGGTAACCGACCTGGCCGGAAAGGCCCAGCTGGTCAAGCCTGACGGCGACCAGATCATTGTGGGACTCTGCGGAGAGATCCCGTACGGTAAGTTGCTTATTTCCCCCCTTTCTCTCAGTGATTTTCAGAATGCGAACTCGCCCCTTTATGAGTAAATACTGATCAACAATTGCTTTACTTCCAGCCAACGTCCTTGCTGCCCGCACTACCATCATGACCAAAGTCATCAAGGAGGCCGAGGACGGCATCAAGGCCTGGATCAACCGTCTCGCGCGTTACGGCTGTTCTGCCTGCCAGGGCAACCGCATCGGGGCCCTGACCACGGCCCTGATGGAGGTCGGGGTCTACCCGAGGAAGACGGCCCAGGACGTCACGCAGAGCCTCCACCAGATCTGCGAGGGCCTCGACGAGGACAAGGGTATGAGCCCCAAGGTCAAGCAGTTCGCCGTCATGTGCGACGAGTGCGACGAGCGCGCCCCGACCTCATCCCTGTTCCCCGTCGAGGACATCCTCTACAACATCCAGGACGGCCGCCATGGGGAGCTCCGGGACCTCATCGACGTCCCCACCCCAGACCAGCTGTAGGGTCGGACCTAGTGCCCTCTGCTTGACTCGGTCGCCCGGGATTTGGCTTACGGAAGGGGAGTTTGGGCGCAAACGGATCGGAGTTGGAGATACCCATTTGAGGTTTTTGCGGAAAAGGGATTGGTTGTTTGTACTAGCATAGCGTCCACTGCTCTAATCGTGCCTGCAATAGCTGGTAATAGCATGACGCGTAGCTTCCTTGATACCCCCCTAGACATAGATACGTCCCGCAGCAATGCAATAATTCTCCACCACGACGAACAGTGCTTGGCGCTCCAGTAGGTTTCCCGTCACGTTTTAGAGTACTATCTCTTCCAACTAGGAACCATGCTGTTGTTGCTTAGATCCCCCTGGGCGTGAAAGTCTTTCACCCCGTAAGGAATGGGGGCATGCTTGGTAAAGTATGTGAGGCAGTCACGAAATAAGAAATGCCGAGCAGTCAAACTGGTGTAGTGATCTTGGCGGATGTTTACGGACTCTTCCTGCAATTGGATCGAACCTTTCTCTCTCTAAAAGAATCTCTAAAAAAAAGGAGGATGGCTATAGTAACAACGGGCCATCCACCTCTAACCCAAAGCCTCAATAATCGCCTCCCCGATACGCTTCGCACTCGCCGGGTTCTGGCCCGTGATAACCTTCCCATCAACCACAACCTTCTCCCCCCAAGGCTCGTCCGCCTTGACGAACCCGCCGCCCGAGACCTCTCTCAAGCGGTCCTCGAGCATGAAAGGCATGACCTTGGACAACTGCACCTGATCCTCTTCCGCGTTAGAGAACCCAGTCACCCTCTTGCCCGCCAGCAGATACTTGCCCTCGCCCGGCGGGACGCGCACGCCCACCAGCGCGGCCGGGCCGTGACACACGGCCGCGACGACCTTGTCGGCGGCGGCGAACTCGGCGATGATCTGCTGGCTGGTGGCGTCGGTGGCGAGGTCGAACATGGGCCCGTGGCCGCCCGGCACGAAGACCGCGTCGAAGTTGTCAGCCTTGCCTACTAGGGTGTCGAGCTTCACTGTGTTGGACCAGAGGGCCTTGTGGTTGTTGAGGAAGGAGACGGAGCTAGGGTCCTTCTCGAATGCCTGGACTGATGATGGGTCTAGGGGTGCGGCGCCGCCTTTGGGAGAGGCGATGGTGAGTTCGGCGTTGGCGGCTTTGAAGACGTCGTAGGGGTGGGCTAACTCGGGCTTTTGGGGAAAGGGGGTGTTAGATTGTGGTAAGCGATGGGGGGTTAGACGGATGCGCTTTGTCCGTTACTTACCAGATACCACCCGGTAGGCTTGCCCGTGTCTCCCATCTTGTCGTGGGAGGTGAGGATGATGAGGATCTTGGGAGCCATCCTGAGTTCAGTAAGAAGTGCGTTGTACTGGTATATGGTTGAAGGGGGTCAAAGAAACTGTTCAATTAACGGAAGGTAGCAATTCAGAATGGCGGAGGAGATTGATGGCGTTAAATACTGCGTTCAAAGCTTGGTAGGTCTCCCTCATCGTCAACACCAGGTGGGGGAATCGAACTCCCTGAAGCATCGGCCCCGCCGAGTCTGGCCGAATGACGTTGACATTATCAGCACAGAGCAACACAAAAATTATAAATGATCGTCGTCCACTAGCACTAAGACGGAGCTAGGGCCGATCCTAGTGCCAGTCTCGGTATCCAGCTTGCCACCTTCCCGGGGGTTCCACACGGTTGGTCGCAGCCCTATAGACCATCTGGACATGTAGGAATATGGCGCGTAAAAAAAGCAGGTTGAGGATGTAAATATTGAGTTTCTATCTGGGTCGGTCGGGCGTTGCGATACTCCTGACTATAGACCTGGTGTGCATTACGCTTGTTATTGTTACAAAAGCCCGTTGCCCCTTTCGACACATACATCTATAACACGATAAATCATGGACTCCATGCCAACTCTTTTCCACGCCAGACGCTTTGGGTATCGTTCCCGTCGAGATAGGTCTGGTCCTTCGGTCCCGCCATATCATGCATCATAATTCAATGTACTCCCCCAAGCAAAAGCCCTCGCACTGGAAGCCCGAGGCTATTACATCCACATCATGTTCCGACTCAACCTCCGATTTTGCTGCCACAGCGGCCTCCCGTTCTCCCCATTCGCCGGCGTGTCCCCTTCGCCACCCGCCCCAGCCATCCCGGCACCGTTCAAGCCACTTCCGTAGTTGACTTCCGTCCCCGCAGTACTAGTGTGGTCCTCCTCGTCGATCCTCCCCAAGGCATCGTGGAAGCCCCTAGAGAAATCATCGATCTCCCTCGTAAGAGGCACCATGTCGCTATGCAACCGATCACCATCGACGCCTCTCCCACCCACGGTCTGCGCTCCGCTGCCAGCATACGCATCACTATGCGACCCGGAATATGGCGCCGGGGCCGCCTGCGCAGGATACGCAACCGCCTGGCCCGGCGCCAACCCGGTTTCCCAGGCCTCGTAGCTCTGGTGCAAAGGCTGGAACGCCGCAGCGCCCGCTCCGCTTCCACCACCACCGCTCATCTGGGGCGAGATGTACTCCGTCATGACGTCCTTGGGTCCCGGGCCGGGTCCCTGGCGCAGATTTCCCCTGCGCCGGTTGCGCCGGCGCCACAGGAAGATGCCTGCGGCGATCAAGGCGATCAGGACGGCGACGCCGCTGATGGTGCCGCCGACGATGGCGCCGGTGCGGTCGGGTGCACGGCTCGAGTTGGCCGTCGCGGGGGGCGCGGCAGTCGACTTTTCTGTCGGTGCTGTTGTGTGTGTCGGTGCGGTTGACGTCTTGGATTCGGAGGAGCTTGATGAGCTGTGTGTCGAGGTGCTACGAGTGCTACTAGTGGTGCTTCTAGTGGAGCTGCTCGTGGTGCTGCTAGCGGTGCTACTATCGCTGCTACTATCGCTGCTGCTGCCGCGGCTACTGCTGCTGCTGCTGTCGTCTGACACGGTTTTCGCGCTCGGGGTCTCGCTGAAACTAATTGTCAAGCTCGGCCGATCGATCGTCGCCGAAATGCCGCTGGCACTGGCGAACACGGTAGCCGCCATGGAGCTGGCAGACCCGCAGCCGAACTGGAAGAAACCGCCCTCGAACTCATTCCGGTAGCAAACGTCACCTCCGCCGCAGGTGAAAGCGTAAGGATCGGCGGCGGCGGCGCCCTGGGCCGGGTTGTTGGCGTCGACGCAGGCCGTGAATATGCCGGTCGTGCACGGGTCCTGGCCGTCCGGGCAACAGCCGATGACGCCGTGTGCGGCCTCGAGGACGCAGTGCGACCCCGCGCTGCACGTTGCGGGCAGGTTCGGGTCGCCGCCAATGTAGCCGCATACTGTGTTTAGCTCCTGCCGCCGACGGAGGTCGGAGGGGTGGAGTGGCGCGGAGGTTGGTAGTGGCGGGTAGGGAGAGATGTCGAGCGCGCGATACTGGTCGGAGAGGGTATCCGCTGCTACTGCTGCTGCTGCTGCGGCAGCCGTCCGCCGCGGTAGCTTGTAGCCGGCATGCGCCGATGTGAGGTCGATGATGCTGAAGAGGAGAAGGAGGGCCGTCGGGGGTGGGAGCCGGAGGAAGATGTCGCTTCTCATGGCGACGGGAGCCAGAGTGACATGGGAGCCTTCCAGCTCGGCGTCGTAGAACGTGACCACCCTTATGAGGGGTGACAACGCAGTGAACAAGACTTGAATGCCGATGCCGTGCGTCTGCGGTGATATTAAATGCTGAGTATGGCTGGCTAAGGGGTAAAGACGTGCCGAAAACAGTGTGATCTGAACAAAAAGGAGCAGATTTGCAGGACTTTCGGCGGGATGGTGGTCTGAAGATTGGGCCGGTTGGAAGTCGTCGCAGAGTCGAGAATCGAGAACCAAGAACAACAGCTCAGCGGTAGAAGGAGGTGGCCTGCGATTAGCTTATTATTAGGCCCATGGGAGGCGAGATCTCTGGATCAGGGTGCTGGCGATGCCGCATCGATTGGCCCGATTCCCTGGTGCACAGGGATAAGCTGACAGGGATACAGGCTTGTTTGGCTGCAGGGCATGACAGGGATCCCGGATTCTCTGATGTCAGTGCGGATTTGCCATCCACGGAGCACTGGTTCAAGGGGGGCTGGGTAGGAGATCTAACGGTTCCTGTGTTTGAAGGGCGAGCCGAAATCCCGAGAGGTGGAGAGGCAATAGTAAAAGTGTACTACCTACTACTGCGTAGGTAGTCGTGGCCAAGCAAACCGTACGACGATATGCTGCCTCCCTCCCCGAACTGAAAACCGGGGACACTGCAAAATAGCCGTGTGCAAGAAACCGGTTGCCTTAGCGATGAGCGATGGGAAAGTAGAATCTCCCGGCCCGCTCCCGGATTAGCACTGCGGAGACGTGCACCACGCAGGCACTCTATGTATTTGAGTGCAGGGGCTTTTTGGAACATTTGGCGAGACAAAAAGACGTTGGCCCGGCACTTTATTGCGATTGCCTTGACTCGATTAATTACGGGTGCGAACAGATGAGACCTCCATTTCGGCCTCACATTCAGTCTGGTGGCAATGCAGGACAAGACATCATAATTAGCACATGCGATCGAGTCGCTGCCAACGACAGCATTTCGGGAAGAGTGTACATGTAATTAATTACTACGCAGAAGTAGTGGTGTACAAGTGCTTGTACACCAGCACAGCCTTCTGGGTAAAAGCAACTGTGCTTTTTTTATCTCTTCAGTTGATGCCCAGCCAATCATGCAAACGGCGTTGCGCCGCGCCTGTGCGGCTGACCATCGGCGTTTCGGCGCAGTAAACCCACCTTTTGCCGTTTGCTCCTGATTTGACCGGACACCACCAGAGTCTGGAGAAGATGACGAAAGAACCCAACGCCCGTTGACGTCGCGCGCGCGTCTTCGTAGCTCCGCGCTTGCAGGTCTGTTGGCCCCTCCAAACGTCGCAAACTCGAAATTTCATTTTCTGCGGTACCTGTCGCCCAATCGTCTCGCTAATTTACCGCTCGGGTCTCCCCTGGTTACCCGGCACAAGGAGAAGCCTCGGTCAAGTGGCATAGGGGTTGCTGGTTGCACAGCGTCTGGCACAGCGTATGGCACAGGGTCCCGGCACAACGTCTGAGCCTCTTGGTGGCGGCAACCAAGCAAACCTGTCGTCAATTACACAGTAGTTGCATGAGGGCTCCATTATGCACACAACAGTACGCCTCGCTTTTAATGCGGCTAAGGGCTTTGATTGGGTATATCTGATATCGATGATTCATAGTAGGCGGCGGCCATGTGCTTTGCACTGTTTGAGTCTCAATTTTTGCAATCGGACAATTTGGTAGCGAACAACCTGCGGGAAGGTATTCTAGGCTCGTTCCCTCGAGCTTAACAGACCCATCCGTCAGCTTCGTACTCTTCGGCCCACCCCGATAGATTCCTGCCTAGTGGTTCGCAGCTGTGATATGGGATACTTACGTAGAGCAAGATATCACGGAGGACGTTGTCCAACGAGAAATGGATATCTATTCCGAGAATCACCGCCCCGTCCTCTGTTGCATGCTTAGGCACATTCGCCGGCTACATAACTAGCTGTTAAGCTCGAGAAATACGACAACTAGGCTTGAGCCGCAGACATTCTCATTGTCGGTAGCAAGGGTATGAACCCTCCGTATAATCAGCCACGGGTTCTGCTGTCGAGAAGACCGGCCTGTCCGGGACCTTTCCTAGCGAGAAATCGCAAAGCCGCGTCGCCGGCGAGGGGCACAGCACTCCTGAATCCTACTTAGGCTGCAGTGTACGTATCACAACGTGGCCCGATCTCTCTTGCGTCCTTCTGCATGCGGCCCGAAGGACAACCCGCGTACTTTGGTAGCTGTGCCACGTGAGAACATGTTCCCTGGAACGGGGTCCCGCTTATTTGATATCTTCCCCTGTAGTAGGTTCGCGGTGCTCACGGGATTGTCTCGAGGTGCATCGGGAACGCATGCTCGAGGACGTCCGATAAAACCCGCAGCTTAACCACAAAAGAGCTTGAATAATATGTCTGGATAACTAGGTACTTATATTTACAATACGAAAACACCTGGGGTAGACGTCAGCCCCCTTTTTCAAGGCCTCGCTGTTGTGTTGCCTATGTGCCACTAAGGTTGAAGTATCTACCCCCAACCGGAACACGGCGCACTCATCAGAATGGAAACGAGAACTCGGAAATGACAGGGTAGGCCTAGCTCCGCGGTTGGCACAGAGTCGGCCACCTGCACTCCAGACTTCTGGGAAGTCTGACATCAAGCCCCTGCCGCCTTGATGGCGCTCACGTGGTCCGTGATCAAGCACGTGGCATCGCTGGAACCATAATAGATGGTGTTCCCGTCGTCAGAAGTCTGCTGCCCGTTGCTGAGCTTGTCGCCCCACTGCCAAAATAGGTCCCCGGCCATGCCGCCGGACGCAAGTGCCAGGGAGGCTTGCTGCCAGGTCTTCTCGACGGCACAGTGGCTCGAGCTAACGCCATCTGTGTGTACGTATGGTCGTCAGCATCCCGCATCTTGGATATCGGGCTGGAAATCGCCGGTGTCACTCACATTCTTCCAACAGACACGGCTTGCCCGCTGCCGCACAGGCCTTTGCGTGATTTTGGATCCACGCGGGCCCGAAACTATTATCAACGCCCCCTATCAAGGAATTAGTGACTGCGACTTGTACCCTGTAGGGTACGGTAAAGGGTACTCACAACTTCCGGGATACATATGGAAGGTTCCGAAATCCAAATTGGGGATATCCAGGTTCTTGACAAAGTCGACACCCTCGCTCGTTCCGTACGGATAAGTTGTATCTCCCGGGACACCGAAACCCTCATCACCAAGAGTAATCATGTGATCCGGGTCTAAGCCGCGGATGTAAGCGGAGACCGAAGTCGCCCACGTATGGATGACATCGGTGCTGCATCCGCTGCAGCGGGGCTCGTTGGCGAGCTCCCAGGCGAAGACGGCCGTCGAGGTCTTGTACCGGCTTACCACTTCCGCGATGTACTTGCGATACTGATCCTGGGCTTTGGTGTTGGTGTACCAACCCTCATGGGAACCACCAAAGGCGGATAGGTACGCCGCCATCCCGCCGTAGTCATCCCAGTTGTTGACAAAGTTGATGATCAGCTTGATACCCCTGCTCTCGGCCGACTTTACCACATAGTCGAGTCTCTGGAGGCCGTTGGCACCAGTGTTGATCTTCGACCCCGACGCCGAGAGCTGCTGGAACCAAACGGTCCCGGAACCGGGATCCCGGGTGACGTCGTTGAAGCCCCAGACACGGAGGATCTTCAGGCCAGACTGGTTCAGGTGGTCTAGGACGAGATCAACATCCGCGTTGTTGGTTAGGAACCCGATCCAGTAGCTGTTGGAACCGGCGAAGTAGCCGGTCTTGCCGTCAATGACGAAACTGGTCCCCTTGCGACTGGGAATCGATGGAGTGTCCGCGGCGCTTAACTGCGTCGCCGGCAGTGCCGTGGCCAGAGCACACAGGCCGAGAGTGAGGGCGGCGAGGGACCGCATCCTGAGTCGAGCCGAAGGCGATAAACGGCGGGAGTTGGTGCTAAGTGGGTGTTGTGTTGTTGTGTCACAACAGAGCAGGTTTCTCTAGTTGTTAGTAGACAGAGTTGTGGCCTCTGGCCGAACACTTGCTCGAGTCATGGCTTATAAGTAGTTCGCCAGGTCGGAGCCCTGCGTTGTCTTTCTGGCGAGCGTCTCTCATCCCACATACCCAAATGGGATCAGATTAGCCGGGTCTGTGAGGGCGGAGGAGACATCTCCGCCGCCTACGGATCAAAATTCTCCAAATGATAGCGGCCACTTGGTGCAAATGGCCCCTCCGAGGAGCAGAAAAGGGATTATTGAAGCCCTTCCACATTCCGGGTTAAGAATCTAAGAACTGGAGACATGACGATGCACCCAGACCAACAATCAACTCAATCGGAGACAGCGCCAAGACGTGGATGCATCGGGATGAGGGGACGCTAGAGTTCCGAAGGGGGCACGCGCTAGCCAAGCTGACTCGCCAACGTGACTTTACCATCAATTAACGTAGTACGTAGTTAGCACAGACGGCCAGTAGCGGACGTTGATTTCGACGACGCGAGTCGAGATTACCGAATTGAGTGGTGGTTGGTTTGGCGGCGCTTGTCGATCCTGTCCTGGACCAGACGATGTCAGGCGGGGCCCAGCGCCATGGTTGAAACGCGCCAATGAGCCACATTGGCCAATACAGGTGAATCGGTCTGGCCCGACGCCCCCTATTTTAGTGCCTCACGTGTAGTCTGTGCCCCACCGCCCGCCTTGAACCCCTGGCGGTGGGGGGTTGGAAGCGACCTACACTAAGTCCGTAGAAGGGGGGAATTGCGTCGAGCTGTCCGCGTTTATCTTGGATGGGACTCCTCTCATTCCTCGTCCTCGTGGTTTCCCCAGTTGCGTGGTTGGGCAAGTCGAACGCAAAGATGCCGATCCGAGTGAAATCGCGCCCGATGTCCCAGGTTGAGCAGGGGCCCAGGAGCCCGTCGCCCTCGGGAGCTCATTCTTTTGCGGCTCGTTTGCCGGAAATAACTCATGACGATAGCTTCAGGGATGTTATCAAGAAGCTGTCAATGTGGGTTTCCACCCGCCGCCAAGACAGGACCCTCGCCAAGCCTGGGATTTTACATAGTAGCTAACTTCTTCGTGTGAAGCTATATCAGCGACGTTATCACTCTGCCGAGCACTTTCGAACAACTACGCACCACGTCGGTCGGCGACAGTCTTCGCATCTTGGTCGACCATCTGAGCTACACCTGCACCAACCCTGCTATAGTGAACTCTCTACTGTAAGTCATAACCGCGTGCTCCCAAGACCAACCGCCAAGCATTGGCTTTGTAGGTAGTAGCAATTGAGCCCCAATGGATGTTTAAAACCATGATGTGGCATGGTCTGGCTCCATGCCAAGACTAAAATCCAGGCGTCGGAATGTCAAGTCATACTGACATCCTTCCTTCAAGTGCCCTCAAATGGCATTACGCAGCCGCGCCCGGCGACAAAGCCCTCAACGAATCCCGCGCCAGCAGCTGCGAGATTGTAGCCTGGAGGTTCCTCACGCACCTCTCCGAGCGGGAAGCCGTTGACTTCTGCCTGTATGAGATTCCCAACGTCGAGGACGGAGAGGAGCAGGACCACGACGAGGAAAACGGCGGCGACTACGTAGACGAGCACACCGCCCTGCTCTTCCAGTCCTGGGCCGACCCGACAGGCTCTCGCAGAGGGCCCGCCACCGGTAGCAAGAGACGTTACCAGCTGCTGCAGTCCATCTCTCGGCTAACCATGACCATGACGGGCGACGACGCCGAGGAGGAGGATCCGACGGCGCCGTTCGTGAACCTCAACGCCCTCGAAATCGCCGCTATCGCCGACGCCAAGCGGTTCCTCAGCCAGAACGTCGTCCAGAAGATCATCACGGGCATCTGGAATGGCGACATCATCTTCTGGGACAGCCTGTCGGTGTATGCCACCAAGAAGCCGCGGTTCTACAACCACCGGACCGCCGACGTGTTCTCCCGCCTGCGGGTGCCCAAGTATCTCAAGTCTTTCGAGGTGCTCTTCTTCGCCATCTTCCTGTTCCTCTACTACTCGGTGCTCGTTGAGCGGAATCCGTACCATATCACCCCGACCGAGATCTTGCTCTACATCTGGCTTGCGGCCTTCCTCTACGACGAGCTTAGCGAGTGGATCGATGCTGGCTCTATTTTCTATGCGGTTGACGTGTGGAATATCTTTGATATGATCATGATATTCATCGGCGTTGTCTTTGCAGGTTTGAGTAAGTTGCCGTACCCTCGACCCCTTGTTGTTTTGTTTGCTCTGCATATTATCAAAATATCTACTAATACCCCACTAGGAATATTCGGCCTATCCACAGATAACTCTTATCTAGTCGACCTCTCATATGATGTACTGGCGTTAGAGGCATTGTTTATGGTCCCTCGAGTCTGCTCGATCCTGAGTTTGAGCCCGTACTGGGGGGTGAGTTTGCCAATGCCTTCGTTCGACAACCAACTTGAACCCTGAGCTGACCGCAGGCCATAATAGACTCTCATACCTTGCCTAAAGGAGATGGGCAAGGATTTCATCAAGTTCATGGTCCTTGTCGTGATTGTCTACCTCGGCTTCCTCACGACCTTCTCTCTCGTCGGACGAGGGTCGTACACCTTCAGGCAGATGACCATGGTCCTCGCCAAGATCTTCTACGGCTCAAGCTCCGTCGGCTTTGACGTCATGCACGACATCGACCCCATATTCGGTCCGCCGCTCATGATCATCTTCGTCACCCTGAGCTCCATCCTGCTCATGGGTTCCCTCACGGGTATGTTAAGCAACAGCTTCTCGCGCGTTATCACTCACGCACGCGAGGAGTACCTCTACGTGTACAGCGTCTACGTGCTCGAGGCCTCCACCAGCAACCGCCTGACCCACTTCTACCCGCCCTTCAACCTCCTCGCCCTCGTATTCTTCCGCCCGCTGCGCCTGCTCCTCCCGCCCAGTCATAACCTGCGAGCCGCCCGCATCCTGCTGCTCAAGGCTACCCACCTGCCCGTTGTCGGCGCCATCCAGCTCTATGAGCTGATCCGCGGCCACGTCGACCGCGACGACGAGTTCGCCACCTTCAAGGGCCCCGCGCGCAGCCGCGGCGGAAGTGCGAGGAGTCGCAGCACGCCCAAGCAAGTGGTCCGCGTGCCTGGGCATTCCCAGCCGTCCTCCTCGGCTCAGCCTGGTGTGGGCGGCGACAAGGATGGAGCTGGGGGTGAAACCGCTAAGACCGGCACCGAGGCTCGCATTGCGCAGCTCGAGGCGAAGATTGATAGGTTGACGGAGCTCGTGGTTAACATCCATGAGCAGCGTTCCAAGACCTTGGAGGAAGTTGGCTTGCCTTGAGCGTGTTCTCAAGCGAGGATTCTCTGCGCCCTAAATTGTCCGCGGAAGAGAAGTAGACATGCTGAACGAGACCGAATTTGCTTATTACTTTCCACAGCCGGTTCGTTCTTTGGCGTTGGTAGTTACGAGTTAGCATAGCCATGACTGTTACCCCCATATGGACCTAATAGCACGATTTTGGTCTCCTGCAATAGCATCAGAAAGAAAATTGACTCTTCCCCGGCATTCATATTATCATGTCTCCCATGACATTCCCAAAAAAACAACAACTTTAAGCCACGTAGAATAGCATTGGAGAAAATTAACTCTTCCTCAGCATCCATATTACCATGTCTCCCATAACACCCCAGAATAAACATACGTCAAGCCACGTGCAATAGCACCCGATAGCAGACTTATCCCTCTTCAGCATCCATATTATCGTTCCTCCTCCTTCCGTCCGACCTCCCCCCCATCCTCCGCCCCCTCAGCACCGCGCCCCTATTGCCGCGATCCTCAACCAACGCCTTCATCTCGGTCCGCGCGTTCCGCTGCGCCTCTTCCACGCGCGGCTTGAAGACCATGACCTCGTCCCTCTCGGTCGGGTGCTCCTCGAGTTTCTTACCTAGCGCGGCCTCGATGCGCAGCCAGAGCTCGAGGTCGAACTGCGTCACAAGGCTGATGGCGCGGCCGGACTTGCCCGCGCGGGCTGTACGGCCGACTCGGTGCACGTACGTCTTGCTGTCCTGCGGTAGGTCGTGGTTGATCACGATGTCGACCTTGGGGATGTCGAGACCGCGCGCAGCCACGTCCGTCGCCACGAGGATGTCGCGCATGCCGGCACGGAATTTGTTTAGTGCCCCTAGGCGGGACGATTGTGAGAGCTGGCCGTGGAGGGGGATGGCTCCGAAACCTAGGGACCGCAGGAGGATGGAGAGGCGCTGGGTCTCGTGGACTTGTCTCGTGAATATAATGGCCGACTTACCCGCGAACTCGTTCATAAGGTAGATGAGGTAGGTGTCCTTATGCATGTGGGGGATAAACAGATAATTCTGTTGTAGTGTCGAGACGGTCTGGTACTTATTCGAGCTGACACTGACCCGGACCGGGTCCTTAAGGCTTGCTCGTTGCAAGCTTTCTACCTTGCTGGACATGGTAGCGCTGAATAGGTAGGTCCTCCGCTCCCTCGGGATGAACTTCAATATTTTGTCCAGAATACTCGAGAAGTCCAGGTCCAGCATCCTATCAGCCTCGTCCAGAACCAGGTACCTTAGCCGCTGTAGCGAGAAGCCCTTGGTCTTCTCCAGGTGGTCGAGTAAGCGACCGGGGGTCGCAACGACGACATGTGGCTTCTTCCCTAGGGCGATCGACTGTGGGACCATGTCGAGCCCGCCCACAACTAAGGCGCAGCGAAGCGATATAGACGCCCCGAGGGCCTCGAATGATTGTGCGATTTGTGCCGCCAGTTCGCGAGTCGGGGCCAGGACGAGGGCGAACAGCGGCTGCGGCTTTTCGAGCAGCGCGCTTAGGATAGGAAGTGCAAAGGCGGCCGTCTTGCCTGAGCCCGTCTCCGCAAGCCCGATAATATCTCGGCCCTGGAGCGCAATCGGTATGGATTCTCGTTGGATCGGGGTCGGGTGCTTGTAACCAAGAGAAGTGCAGGCGTCGCAGAGTGTGTCCACAATGCCCTAGGATTGTCAGTCATATATTATACACAGAAGTCCCATTTCAACACTACTGACAAGATCCTTGAACGTAGCGGGGGCGGCCTCGCCAGATTCCTGAGTGGGGATCTCATCGAGGGTGGCCGATTCAGAGGAGGGAGGTGACGGATCGTTCCTGGACCGGCTTGGCCCAGGCTCGGAGCCCGGGAGGCTGCCGGACGGGTGGGATATTTTCTGGCGTTTGGCAGACATGGCGTTGTTCGGCTCTCTCGACTTGATTTCTTGACCTTGTGTCCTTGTCGAGTTGTGCGTGCTTGTCAAGCCCTGAATGCAGGTGGGTGCAGCTTTTTGAGGGCGGTGGTGGAGGAGCGGTCGTCGTAGCCAAACTTATTTTCTTATCGCATGGTGGGACCGCCCGATAAGGAATGCCCCACCGAATTTTTTTCCGCCCGCCTCTTGGAGTTCTCGATGAGCCGGACTTGCATCACAATCTTTGAGATATTGCGATTCTTCCATTGTCAGTCTCTACCCGACCAATACATTCCCGAAATCATGGCAAAGCGAAGAGCCAAGAAGAGGACCCATGCCGGAGCCAACCTCCCCGCTACTCCGGTGGCCCTCAATGGCCATGCCTCTGCTAAGGACCCCAAGAGCTTGGTGATTCGAATCGGTGCTGGCGAGGTCGGGGCCAGCGTCAGTCAATTGGCCTCGGATGTCCGTGGAGTTATGGAACCCGGGACCGCGAGCCGGCTGAAGGAACGCCGGGCGAACAGACTACGAGATTACGTGACCATGTGCGGTCCTCTCGGCGTCACACACCTCCTGCTCTTCTCGCGATCCGAGTCGGGAAATACCAACCTCAGACTAGCTGTTGCGCCGCGTGGACCAACCTTCAACTTCAGGGTCGAGAAGTATTCGTTGAGTAAGGACGTACGGAGAGCACAGAGGCACCCCAAGGGAGGCGGAAAGGAATACCTCACCCCTCCACTGGTATGAGACGCCCACACCCAGCAAAGGGCTGCTGACCTCATTAACTGACCCTTTGAATAGCTTGTAATGAACAACTTCACTAGTCAAGACTCCGACGCTAAGTCCAAAGTACCGAGACATCTCGAGTCTCTGACCACGACAGCATTCCAGTCCCTCTTCCCTCCCATCAACCCCCAGACCACCCCGCTCAAGTCAATTCGTCGAGTACTGCTTCTCAACAGGGAGCAAACAGACGATGAGGGGTCCTTCATACTCAACTTCAGGCATTATGCCATCACAACTAAGGCTGTCGGTATTTCGAAACCGCTCAAACGGCTGAACGCCGCCGAGAAACTGTTGAAGGCGAAGACCGGGAAGAAGGGTGGCCTGCCAAACTTGGGCAAGCTCCAGGATATCTCCGACTACATGATTGGCGGCGAAGGTGGAGACGGGTATACGACGGATGGCACGAGTGGGAGCGAAGCTGAGACAGACGCCGAGGTGGAGGTGCTGGAGACGGCACCGCGTAAGGTCCTGACTGCCAAGGCCAGGGCTACCGCTGCCGCTGCCGCCGCCGCTGAAGAAGGGGAATCCCAAAAACCAGCCGAGAGGGACGACAACGTCGAGCGGAGAGCCGTCAAACTGGTGGAACTAGGTCCTCGGATGCGACTGAGGATGACCAAGGTGGAGGACGGGATCTGCTCCGGCAAGGTGATGTGGCATGAATACGTGCACAAGAGCCAGGAAGAGATCAAGGAGCTTGAGAAGCGGTGGGAGCAACGCCGGAAAGAGAAAGATGCACGGAAGAAGCAGCAGAAGGAGAACGTGGAGAAGAAGCGCAAATCGAAAGCCGACACCAAGAAAGCTGGTAAGGGTGGCGACGATGATGACGCTGATGAGATGGACGTGGATGAAAGCGACGGGTTCGATTATGAGGACGGTTTTGACAGTGAGGGCCTGGAGGGCGATGCCGAGGAGATGGTCAACGCGGCAATGGAAGAGCAAGGCGAATGGGAAGACGAGGAAGAAGAGATTGCTGGTGGTTGATGTTAAAAAGTCGTCTATGCCAAATTCCGTGCTATATCCAATTCCAATGCCGTTCTTTCCCACCAACCCTGCACCATGTACAAACCTCCCCATCGCTCCTCTCTCCAGCCATCAAAAAGAGCTATTTTGTCAATACCGATTCCGCCGTCCCTGGTCTGTCACTCGCACACTCCTCCAATTTGGTTCCCGGCAGCCTGTTCTCTCGCCTCTTTTGCCTTAGTCCCAGACAAGCCCCCAGTGCAGCCGTTATGAGGACCACAAAGCAAGACGTGAGAACCGTTCGCCGGCGCTGTGCATCTGTGGGGTTGTCAGCAAGGTACTCTCTCTCTCTCTCTCTGCTTCTCGTATCCTCGGTAGCATACCTTCACCGGTTGTGCATAGAGCCACTATGACGAATATGTATAGAGGCAATTGCATCAACCCGTATAACCCTGCTCTGTTCGTCGCCTTGATAATTAGCCCGCGCTGATAGGCAATACTCGGTAGGTAGATGCCATTGCAAGCCTCAAAGACGAGAAACCCGATATAAACGCCAATCTCGTGCGGGACACACGCTATCAGGAGTAAACTGATTCCTGAGACGAGCAGGGCAAGCGAGAGCAACATATGAGGCTCCACTAACACCTTGAAGAAGGCGGCAACTCGTTTTCGAGGGTACGTTGGTTCAGAGCGCTTCTCTTCGATGAGTCTCCTGAAAGAGCTCGATCCCAACATGATCGCCGCCTGGAATGACGCGAATATGGCACCGTAGGGTAGCTCGGACGCGCCGTTAGGGTTTGCTTGGATGTGAGCCTCTTTCAGGAGATCTGGCCAAAAGAATAAGACGAGGAAGGTCGCCCCTTCGAAGCAGCAGATGGCGTAGCTCAGGATCCATACTTTTATGTCTATTTGGAGTCAGCGTTGTCCGAGATTGGGAAGTCTATTGTTGGCATCGAACCTCTGAGGGTGCCACTTCTGGGGTCCTTAGCAGGGCCGCCCGACTCGTCAACCTCCTCTTGGCCGAAATTCTCGTTCTATAGATGAGACTGTTAGTAAACACAAAAAAAGACCATGTCAAGAGGCTAGCCGTACCCAAGTTACGAGAATCAGCACCAGCCCGGTCACTTCTAATACCTAAAAGAATTAAGCATTCCCCCAGGGCCAGTCGGGGAAGGGGGTGTTCATACGACTCCCGCAAGGAACGGGTTGGTCCTTGACCCCGATACCCACACGATACCCTGTCCAAGCACTGAACTGAGGATGGCAGCAATGCAGTTGGAAGTTGTTATTATCCCGAATGTGTTGCTGAGGGTCACCGACCCCCGGTGCAACTCACGGGCCTTAAACTCGGTCACCATCCAGCTCTCGAAGACCGTCCACAACAAGGTGAGCGCAACTCCAGCAAGGACCCGGCCAATATACAGTATTTCTATCCTATCCGAAAGGATGCTAACAGCAGCAAGAGGATGTAGCACGCAGAATATCACGCAGGTCAGGCGTCGGCCGTACCGGTCAGCGAGGAAGCCGGAGAGCATAGCGGCAACGGCAGCAGCGACGTAATTGACTGCATATAGTAGCGCGACCGTTCTCTCGCCGAGACCTTTCTCGTCGCGTAAGAGTGTGTAGAGGTAAGGACCCTATTAAAGAGGTTTGTTAGCAGCAGAATCTCGTTTTATGTTTGACTCTTGCGGTTCTCTTACCTGAAGCCATTCTCCACTCATCACGAGCAGATAGACCTGAAGGAAAGTACGGCGGAATTTCTTTGCCTCCTCATTTTTCTCAGGGGAATACCCTGTCGGGTTGACGCGGCCGTTGCTATCCCGTCCAAGGAAATGCCGGAATACGCGGACGATAGCATCCTTCCCGATGAGGAGGGCCGCGCTCGGTAACAAAACGAGGAGGCCAGCCCAATAGATGTCTATGGCCATCTTACCAGTGTCTAGGTGCTTTCAACTAGCAATTACACCTCACAACGGGGCATTCTGTGGACAAGGGGATGGGGTCCTTATGTGTAAGTGTATCGCAGCCTCCTGGGGTGGCACGCATTCCAGCGATCTCGGTGGTCACCCCGACCCTGTCTCATTACGAGACGAGCCGTGCAGCATACCACCAGGGTTGATTACAATACCAAGCCCTAATGAAGCTCTTGGCGGGTGACGCCGATCCTCTGCGCGCCATTCCACCCATATCTGTCAATCCATGCCTCAGCGAGGCAGGTCATATACAAACTGTCTCGACAGCTACACCAGCACTCGTATGACAAGATCTTCTTTTGACACCATGCCCCACTTCCAACCCCAAACTCCCTTTGCAACACTGCACCATGACGGCATTACCTACTCGACCGATTAATTCCGCTATCATGGGTCCGTATATCATTCCGTTCGGCGGTCTCCTCGTGCTGAGAGGCGGAGCGGCGAAGGTGATCTTGCCAAGCTCCGCTGCCTTAGGTATTCGTCTAACCATTTTTAGTTAAGGCTGCTGCCCAGCATTGGACCATGGTCCTTGGGGAGTACCCGGGGATTGAAAGACCTCTAAAGTAGGTATTTAGGGGTGGGACTTGGCGGAAAGATAAGGAAACGCCACCCGGCTGAGTCGAAGGGACAGCCAAGAAGCTACACAGGCCCAGTAACTTCGGACTAGAGGGAAACCGTTGAAAATACAGAACATTGGGGAATATCCGGTCAGTGAAAAAGGCAGGTAATACAAGTATGGCTGAGGACAGAGGATACTACAGGAGTTTGAGTGATACCTGAAAGAGTCCAGGCCTCTGGGAGATGTTGTGCTGGAACCACACACATTACCTAGGTAAGTTGCCGTTGTTAGTACCTTACCACCGAAAGAGTAGTGGTTGGAACTGTGACGATACACATCTACCTATAACTCCTGCGAGACGCTATTTTGTGTCCTTCGTCCTGAGTTTTGTATGATACTTACATAAGTGACAAGAGGGGATATGGAAATTTCTCGTCTCCAACGCGAGAGACCGACTCCTAGATATCCCGAATTGCCTCCTGTCTAAACTTATTTTTTAGTGTGACAGAACTTATCTCAGGTGTGCAGATGTGAAAGACATTCAAACTAAAAAACAGTCTTGGATAAGCAATTCAACGGAGACGAGGAGCTAGATTAGGGACCAGACTGAGCCCCAATTTGTCACTACACATATCAGGGCGAGTGCAAATGGTAATTTTCCCGAAAGTACTGGATTATTCTGGCACATTTGTGGTGAACCCATTGTCCATGATAGCGGTCATCTTCAAATCTTGGCGATATGATGCTAACCGCAAAGAACTTAAAACACTACCGGCAAAACAGCTCCTAGCTTGGAAGATTCTTAGGTCACAAGATGCAAGGTAAATCCGAATACCTCCAGCCTAAAACAAGCGGGGGTTATTATTATTTTATTACACGGTTCTAGGCCTCAAACCAGACCGATGCTACGCTGCCTAAGTGTACCCTAAGGAAACCGTGCCGTGCCCTATTGCTAAGCGGGGGTATAAACACCTCGTTTTGCCCTCAAATGGCGAAATTAACCTCTACTTGGGGTTACTTTTTGGGCGTTCTTGCTTTCGGTCCCTAACCCATTACTACAACTGCCAGTGGTTCTAGACCGTCAACTTTTTATATTCTGTTACAATGACCGTGTACTGCATTACCGGAGCCAATCGTGGCCTAGGGCTCGAATTTGTCCGACAGCTAGCAGCTTCGCCTGAGAACACTATCCTAGCATCAAGCCGTTCCGTTTCGCCCCCGGATCTAAGCGACCTGAAAGCGGCGGCCTCAGCGACCACCCACATCATCGAGTGTGACACCAGCAGCCCGGACTCCGTTCGATCTTTCGCTCAACAAGCTGTCGCGATCTTGGCTGGCAAGAAGGTGGATTTCCTCATCAACAACGCCGGTGTCAACCTGTTGTCCTCGCGTAGCAGCCTCCAGCTCGACCTAGATGCACTGTTAGACCAGGTGCGTGTCAACGTCGTGGGGCCGGCCAAGACGGTTGAGTTCTTCCTAGGAGAGGGCATCTTGTCGGCCGACGTCCGGGTCGTGAACCTGACGTCGGGCCTTGCGAGCATGGGGGTCAGCTTGGGCATGAACCCGCGGAAGTGCGCCGGGTACAGCATA
>Ga0164242_10001436_pt1 | contig 28213 bp, 51 predicted proteins | sample OricomgcompostMG_FD_108783 | JGI IMG/M metagenome (GOLD analysis project Ga0164242, IMG submission 108783) | Miracle-Growth compost microbial communities from Emeryville, California, USA - Original compost - Miracle growth compost (MG) ...
GTGACCGATCGTCTTGAAGAAGTTCACGAACGGGCCCGCGAACCAGTGACCGATCGTCTTGAAGAAGTTCACGAACGGGCCCGCGAACCAGTGACCGATCGTCTTGAAGAAGTTCACGAACGGACCGGCGAACCAGCTGGCAACGGTCTTCGACGTCCTCATCAGGTAGACCGTCACGATCATCCACGCCACCAGCACCTGGTTCGTGAAGTCGATCAGAAGGTTGAGGAACGCCCCGATCATCGGCATCGCAACCTGCAACGCCAGCATCACGTTGTCGAAGACCTCCACCAGCTTGGGGAGCAGAGGAGCCAGCATCTGGACGAACTGCGTCAGGGTCGTGAACATGTCCTGGATTGCCTGACGGGTCTTCTTGTCTGCGAAGACCTTCAGGAAGATGGGTAGAAGCTGGCCGAGGAGATCGAAGGTTCCCTGAATCAGCAGCAGCAGGTTGCCGAAGGCGTCCTGGAGCGTCTTCATGTTCTTCGGGTCTTGGGTCCACCGGTCGAACGAATCGGCGACCTTGGTGATGAGGTCGGCCATGTTGTTCAGGAACGGCAGCGACGCGTCCACCAGGCGCAGGAAGCCGTCCATGAAGGGGATCATCGACTTCATCAGCTTGTCGAACACGCCAGACATGCCGCCGAGCAGCTGCGTGATCAGCATGACCTGCGGCATCTGGTTCAGCCACTTCAGAAGCGCGTCGATCCCCTCGCCCAGGGACTTGGCGACATACCCCAACCCCTTGGCCAGACCGGGAATCAACTTATTCGCCAGCGGCTTGATGTCCTTCGCGAACGGTCCGAAGAAGTTCTTCGCGACGATGTCCTCAAGCTTCTTCAGGGGCTTCTTTAGGCCCACGATCGCCTCGGCGAAGTGCTGGGCCTGGGGCGTCAGGTTCTTCAGGTCCTTCTTGAACTGCTTCGCGTTGCCACCCCAGCCGTCCCCGATGGCCTTCCCGACGTTCTTGAACGCGATGACCAGCACGCCGATCGCTGACGCGGCGCCGAAGATGATCCCCGGCAACGCCGCCAGGGCGGTCTCCAGACCGCCGATGGCGATCGTCAACGCGCCGGCCAGGGCCTGGACGCCGACGATGATGCCACCCATCTTGTACAGCTGGATGGTGAACTGGAGGACCGCGCCGACCGCACCGCCGGCACCACCGCCGGCGCCGCCTACCTGCGACGCCATGCCCGCGGCCTGCGTGCCCATGTCCTGCATTCCCTTGCCGGCCTGCATCGCCTGCTGGGCCGCGTCGCCAAACAGCCCGCCGACCGAGGTGACGACCCTGCTGAGGCTGGAGAAGATGCCGGCGACCCCTTCGCCGAAACTGCCCAGCAGGCCGCGGGAGCGACGCAGGTTCGGCTCATCGACGCCGACATGGATGGTCTCCCGCTTGCGGCCCAGCTTGTCAGCCTTCAGCGCCAGCAGATCCATCTCCGCCTTGGCCCGCGCGTCGGACACGGAGGCCCGGATGGTGGGGTTGCTGCGGCCCAGCTTGGTGACCTGCTGCTCGATCTTCGTCAGCTGCGCCGACGCGGCAGCGGTATCGGCCGCCACGCGGATCGATGGGGACGCCTTGGAGATCCGGTCCAGGCGGATGTTGAGGTCGTGGATCTTCTTGATGGCCTCGTCTTCGTCGATGTCGACGCCGATGGTCTTGCCGGAGAGTTCGGTCAGCTCCTTGCGGATGTGCGCCAGGTTCCTGTCCACATTGGACGAGTCGGCCTTCAGGTTGACCGCCGGAATCGTCTTGAGCGCCGTCTCGATGCGCCGCTTGGTCTCCTCGGCGAAGACCAGGACGCGGGAGAAGCTTCGCTCGGCCGGCTTCGGGTCGGCCTTGACCTTGATGTCTGGGTTCAGCTTGTCGATCTTCTCGGCCTGGGTCCGAATCAGCTCAAGCTGCTTCATCGCCTTGGCGATCTTCGCAGACACCGTGACGGTCGGAGCCTCCCGCTTCAGCCGATCAAGCTCCCGCTCGATCTGCTTCAGCTGCGCCTCAACCTCTTCGCGGTTGATGTCGATGCCTATCCGCTTGCCGGACAGCTCCTTCAGGTCACCGCGGATCGCGGCCAGCTTCGTCTCCGCCTCGGAGGTGTCGGCGTCAATCTTCGCGTCAGGAAGCGTCTTCAGCGCCAGCGCGATGCGCTTCTTGACGATCAGGGCGAACGCGTCGCCGAACTTGTCGCCCTGCTCGGCGCCCTCCTTCGTGGCGTCTCCGCCCTGGTAGCCCTCCTTCAGGCCTCGCTCGACGGCGCTCTCCAGCTCCTTAGCGATGATTTCGGCCTGCTTGCGGATCTCCCGCTGGATACCGCGGAAACTGACCGTGATCTGGAGGGCCGCCGTGCCGGCGTCATACACGGCGACCACCCCCCGTCAGTCGGTATCGCGGTTGGGCAGCACTGCGGAGACGATCGACTCGTGGATCCGCTTCTTCTCGCGTTCCTCCAGCTGCCGATACAACCGCTCGAACGCCGTTTCAGGACGCTTCAGCGGCCTGATCTTCGGCGGCTTGACGCCCTGCGCCGCGTAGATCGACGAGATCGTCGCGCCTTGCCGGTCAACAACTCCGGCCAGCATGTCGACCGCCGGGGTCCAATCCCGCAGCAGGGGAGCCGGCTCCGCGGGCTTTTGCCCCATGGACTTCCGGGCCGACCACGCCGCCTCAACCTGCGGCCGGGCCAGATCCTCGTCGGCCAACATGGCGGCACGCAGGCGCGACGTGGACGGCAGCTCATCGATCAGGTCGAGCAGCCGCCGCCAGCGCCGCCCCCGCCACTCCGTGCCGAGATCGAGACCGTTGTAGGTCTCGATCAGATCCGCCTGGATCGCCTTGCCGTATCGCTGGATCAGCGCGGCAAGGCGGGCACTTCCCCCGCGGACTCGTTCAGCCCGAAGTGCTTCCGGTAGGCCGTCATGAGCTTCCCGACCTTCCAGGACGGGATCTCGATCTTCCGGAACTTCGCGAACGCGTCATCGCCCAGCGCGGCGTGGAAGAACGTCTGCGGCGACTGCTCCGCGTACTCCAGCACGATGTAGTCGATCTCGCGGGCGTCCTTCAGGGCGAAGCTCTGCCCGTCCACGTGGACGACGAACGGCTCGTACGACTGCTCCGCCTCCAGGGTGTCGAGGTCGATGGAGATCTTCGGCGGAGTGTCGCCGTGCGGCTTAGCAGGCATGGGTGGTTCCTTCCTTACTTGGACTTGCCCTTGGGGGCGGGCTGGTCGTCCGCCGGCGGCGGAACGTCATTGGCCGGCACGCTCGGCGCTGGCGGCGGAGGGTTGTCCTCCACCTTCTTCGCCACCGAGGTCGGCTCCGGCGGCTGCGGCACATCCTCGGCCAGCTTCCAGCCGCGGGCGATTAGGTTCACCCGCTCCGCAGCGGTGTCGGCCGTGCGCCGACGGGATCCCTTGATGAACACGCCAAACGACATGTCGCACCTCCTTCTGTGTGGCGCCGCCCGGATTCGCACCGGGGTCTGCTGGGTATGAGCCAGCCGTGGAACTTCTCCACTACGGCGCTAGGCCCCGCACCGCCGCCGGCCCACCCAAACCAGGACGGCGATGCGGGAGTTCGGGGGCTCGGCTCAGGAGCTGAAGCCCATGTCGGTCAGCAGCGCGGCCCAGCCGGGGCCGCCGAAGAAGGTCTTCTCCGAGAAGCCCAGCACCGAGTCGGTGAACGAGGAGAACGTCACCGACCACATGATCGGGTCGTCGCCGCTGTTCTGGTTCTGGTCGTCGAACGCGGTCACCTTCGCGTTCGGCAGGAACCGGGCGATGTAGATCTCGCCGTCGTCGGTCTCGTCGACCGCGATCGACAGAACCCGGTAGTGCCGGGCGACCGGGGTAGACGGCTTCGCGATCGACACCTCACCCGAGGACGAGTCGGCGGTGATGGTCGACGTGTCGACGCCCAGGTACAGGCCGATCGTGGCCAGCTTCGTCTCCTGGCAGGCCACCTGGAGAGTGGTCTGGTCCTTGGTGACGTCGGACCGGGTCGGCTCGGTCGAACCCCACGACGTGACATCCGAGGTGTCGGTGTCGCGGGAGAACTGGGCGCCGTCGTCGGTCAGCCAGCCGAGATCGGTGTAGCCGGCCGGCAGCGCCGCCAGCTTCTTGTCGCTGGAGTCGGTCAGTGCAGTGATCGCCGTGGCGTCCACGTCCGCGATGAACACGGAACCGTTGAGCGCCTTACGGATCAGCTGGTTCTTCTTGGTTGCAAGTGCCGAGTAGCTGGATCCAGCCATCGACTCCACCCCCTTCAAGGGTCAGGGCATTGAAAAAGCCCCGAGAAGACGGGGCGGATTGGGTGGGTGGTGATGGGTGGAAACCCCGCCAATCCCGGAGGAAGGCGGGGAACTAGGTGGCCGCACCGGCGCTAGGCGTTGGCGGTGCGGCCCGTCCCCGGCTCGCTACGCCTAGCCGCGTCCGGGGAACAGTTAGGACTGCCGCCTCACGACGGCGGTATAGGTCGATGCCCACAGGCGGACATCGTCGGACGGCCACGGCGTCTCCTGCGGGGGAGACTGCACGTCGATCCGGTCGAACGGGTAGTGCCGGGACACCGACATCGTCAGGTACTCGCAGATGTCCTCCGCGCGAGCCAGGGCCCCGCGGTCCTTGCCGTACACGGCGACCTGGATGCCCGGCTTCCACTGCAACCGGTCCTGCTGGCCGCCGCCGGCCTTCACCACGATGTAGTAGTCGCCGGCGGCGACCACGTCCTGGAGGTCGACGTCGGTGAACGTCTTGACCGTGCCGTACGGGGCGAGCAGGTCTACCAGCTTCGCCTCGACGTCGGGGAAGCTCACTTCTCCGCCAGCCACTGGAGCGTACGGGTGAAGATCAGCGCCGGGTCCGAGTGCGCGTCGGGGCCGTGCCGGTTACCGGTGTTGCCCCACTCCAGGGCGGCGGCCCGGTTGTCCCAGTTCTCCACGCGGACCGCGGCCCGGGGGTGCCCGTTGAGGAACAGGGTCGATTCGACGACGCGGAAGGAGTTCTCGTAGTGGCCCGTCTTCCAGTGCGGCATCGCGAGTTCCTTGGCGTGGTTCATCGCCCGGAACCCCTCCTGCAACAGGGCCTCGCGGATGAACGGGTTCGTCGCCAGCTTCCGCCACTCGGCGGCATTCGGGGGCGTGTAGCGCACGTCAGCCATGGCTCAGCCCCCCCGCTTGCGGTTCAGGTTGAACTGGAACCCGATGTCGGCCCATGGGCGGATCGGGCCGTACACCTTGAAGCGTTCTCCGTTGATCTCGGCCTCGTCGTCGGCCCGCACATCGAAGTTCGCCGGGTCCTGCCAGATGAAGGCGGTGAAACCTTCCTGCGTCCACTCAGACTGCTCGGTGTTTCGCTCGTACGACGACAGGGGCGCCAGCCACACCTGCGTCAGCGTGTACGTGGTCTCCGACCCGACGCGGTCACCGAGCTGGTTCTTCGCCGCGGGCCGGTACATCGTCACCGACGCGGTGGCGCCCAGTGGCCGGAAGCTCATGCCCTCGCCGCCCGGTACCGGTCCCACTCGCTGTTCCAGCACCACTCCGCACGCTGTCCACGTACCTCCAACCCCGCGGTCATTGAGATCGTCCCGAACCCGAGTGGGGCCGCCGGCTTCAGCCAGGACAGCTCCTCGTCGGTGAACGTGCCCTGCTCGGAGCGGGTGTCCGCCGAGTGCGTGATCGACTCGACGAACGGGCCCGACGACACCGAGTGCTGCGAGGACCGTTCCGGGTTCAACAGGATCCGTGCCACGCACATTGCGATCGCGAAACCCACCAGATCTTCATCGACACGGCCATCGGAGATGTACGTGTCGAGCTGGGGGACCTTCTTGCGGGCCAAGGCAGCGGTCTTGGCCAGCAGTGTGTCCACATAGGTGGACTCTTCGGTGGTGAGGGGGCGCACCAGGACGGCCGCCACATCATCAGATGTCGCGTACGGGCTCGTCATGATGCGCCCCCCTCAGCTCAGGACGGGTCCAGAACCGTGGCAACCATCGCCAGGTTCGGGTTCGCCAGCACCGGCATGCCCAGCGCGGACACCTTGGTCCACACCGACACCGGGTCGAAGGTGTGGTACACGCCGGCAACGATGCCCGCGCCCACCCCGGCGTAGCCGGACTCCATCGACTCGGCCGTGGTGCCGTAGAACGTCTGGCCCATCTGGCTCGCGTCGTGCGAACCGTTCGCCGGCAGGAGAAGGATCTTCTCCTGCGGGATGAACCGCGTCGCGGTACCGCCCACCGAGTACACGGCGTCGTACAGGGTCAGCGGCGGCAGACCGAACAGGCCCAGGGCCTGGGTCACCGACGCCTCCGAAACCAGGTGCGGCTGCGTCGACATGGTCGACGGGTACACGATGTTCCGGATCTGCTCGTCGCGCATCAGCAGAGACAGGACCTTCCGGTTGGCCAGGATCTGGCCCGGAGGGACACCGTTCTTCGCCACGTAGGCGTCACGCCACTTGAGCAGGTTGTCAAGCGGAGAGATCGTGCCGCTCGACGCGTCCCAGTAGGCAGTGCCGCCGTCGGTGGCGGAGACCTCCATGGACGAGTCGCGGCCGAAGTCCGCCGACAGCGACAGGCCGTTCTCGTTGAACGTCAGCTCGGCGTTCACGAGAGCGTCCGCGCGGGCCTTCTCGAACCGGGCCTCAACCTGCCGGGTCAGCCGAACCGCGTCAGCCAGCAGCGCCGAACGGATCTCGCCGTCCAGGCTCCGCTGCTTGAGGCGGTAGAACTCACCCTGCCGGATCTTCCGGCTGATCGGGGGCAGCTCACCGGACACGCGGCTCACGCCGGGCCGGTTGGTCACCGGGGCCTCGGTGTCGAACGCGCGGTACTCCGCGGCCTCCATCAGGCCCTCGCCGCCCCGGTTGAACCGGAACTCCAGGTCGTCGAGTTCCTTCGCCGGCAGCTGCGCCGACAGCGTGAACTCGTTGACCCGCAGGTCCATGGCCGCGGTGCGGATGTAGCCCGTCAGCTCCTGGGGAGTGACGTAATCAGTGATCAGAAACATGATTGCTCACTCCTCTCAGACGAAGATGACGTGCGGAAGATCCGCCGCATAGGTGGTGGTCCCGTTGTCGACGGACACGGAACCCTTCTTGGCCACGTCGGTCACCGGCAGCTTCGAGCTGTCGACGAAGCAGTGGAAGACGGCCGCGCCGGCAACCGCCGTAGAGGTCGACTTCACCTGGACGGCCTCCAGAAGGATCCCCACGGGGCCCTTCGCGTTGCTGCCGTCGCCGGTGTTGACGCTCGGGTCGTACGGGCCGTACTTGCCGGCGGAGCCGTACTGCGCCAGGACGATGCCGGACTTCAGATACCCATCCGGGTAGTGATCAGCCTTGGTGAACTTGGAGACGTCCAGGGTCACAGTGCGGCCAGTGTCGGCGCCGTGGTCGGAAACCAGCCACCGCTGGTCATCCTGACTGAACGTCTCCGTGTTGAGAGTGAGGTCCACTGTGGACCCCTCCTTTCATTACGAAGAAGTGGGTTGCGGGTGCAGCTGCCGGTACAGCGCGGCTCCCGCCTCAACACTCGGCACAGTGCTGCCCTGACGGCTTCCCTGACCGAACTCGTGACGCTGCTCCTGCTGCTTCTGCGCGGGGGCAACGGAATCGACGAACGACTTCACCTTGTCGGCATCGGCCGTACCGTCTTCCTTCATGAACCGCGAACGGTCCACGCCATCCAGCAGGGCCTTTAGACGTTCCTCGTCCATGCGCCCCGCCGCAGCGACCGTGAACTGCGCGTCCACCAGCCGCGAACCGACCTCCCGCAGCGTGGCCTCGCGCGCATCCTTGGCGGCGGCGGCTACGGCCTTTTGCTGCTCGGTCATGTTGGCCTCTTCGATCTCCGCCAGCTTCTCGGCCTTAGCCTTCAGCTCGGAGTAGTCGGCCATAGAGTTGGCGCGGCCCTCATGCTTGCGGGACTGCGCCTTCCAGTACTCGACCTGCTGCCCCAGAGTCATGTCACGCCACGGCGTGTTCTCCGGGAAGCCCTGGTCGTTGTTCTGCTCGGCAGGCTTGACGGCCTCGCCGGCCGGGTCCTGGGTGCCCTGCGCATCGGTACCCTGGTCCGTGTTCTGTGCGTCCTCAGTGGACATACTCAACTCCCATGTCGGGACTGTTGGGCAGCCCTGGCGGCGCCCAGACGATTAGCGGTTCAGAGCGTCCTGAATGGACTCTCGGTGGTGCGTCAGCTTCGGAAGCTGACCGGGCGACACCCAGTGCTGCCCGCGGACTCCGAGCACGTGGCCCAGCTCCGAGTTGTTGTGCACGATGATCAGATCCCGGTAGTCGCCCGCGGTTCTCGCATCGGCCGAGGCGGTGCCGAACGTGTCCCGGATGACCTCATGCGCCCCGGCGAGGGTCTTGTCGGCCGCGGCCTCGTGCTCGGCCAGGGCGTCCTCGTCGTAGATCGGCTGCACCGAGCAGTCGCACCCGTGGTGAATCGGCAGCAGGGAGTCCTTGCTGTACGTGTTCGTCGAGGCGACGATGCACAGCCCGCACGAGTACGAGCCCTCCAACTGCCGGCGCCACGCGATCGCCTTCGAGTCGGCCTTCAGGATGTCCGCCGACACGTTCCGCTTCGCCAACTGGAGATCGGTCGTCGCCAAGTTCTCCGCACGCAGCCCGGCCAGATCCACGGCCTCTTCGAGCGTCTTGCCCTTCGACTGCTTCCACCGCAGCGTCTCGCCCGGCCGCCGGTACACATCCACCGGATCCACGCCAACCCGGAGGGCCGTGTAGCGCCGCGGGTTGATGCCCACCGACCGCTGCGGCGCTCCCAACGCCAACGACCGGTACTCCGACAAGAACCCGGCCGTCAGATCCGCCATCTGCTGCTGCGCCGACGCAACCGCCGACGACGCGTCCCTCGCGAACGTGTCCACATCGGACTGCTGCCACGACGTCAGCGCATCCCACATGCTGCGGATCAGGCCGCCCAGGGCCCCGCGGAGCCCGTCGGTACTAGCTTGATACCCGTCCACCAGAGCTGCCAGAGCCGCCAGACTTTCCGCCCCGGGCCGACCTTGGCGCGTTGTTGCCACCAGTGGACCTCCCGCCAGACGGAGAACTAGACCCACCCGACGGCGCCGGCTTCCCAGACGATCCGCCGCCGGCCGGAGAAGGCTTCGGGGCCAGGGCCGCCTGAGCCTTCATCATCGACATCTGCTGGGCCTGCTGCTTCAGCTCCTGCGCCTGCTGCTCCTTGGCCAGCCGGTCCACCTCGGCCGGGGAGAACTTCCAGATGTTGCGCCAGATCCCCACCTGCGGTAGCGAGCCCGCCTGGGCCGCCGCCTGCGACTTCTCGATGATCGACGCCTTCTCCGTGTCGTCCCACATCAGCTCCAGAGCCGCCAGGTCGGCCCGCTCCTGGTCCCCCATCCACCGGAAGCACAACGAGATGACCTTCGACCACTTCGGGTCCACCCGGTCGATCCGGTCATCGGCCTTGCCGACCTGGCCCTCCCGCGACAGGCTCGCGCCCTCCGCGGTCTGGTTCGCCGAGTCCGGCGAGAACACGTACATCGGGGTGCTGGAGGCCGCCGACAGCTGCTGCTGGGCGTCCTTGACCGACTGCAACACGCCGGTCATGTCCACCGCCGGCGCCACCCACATCTGCGAGTCAGCCGGCAGCTGCCAGAACCCGCCAGGGTCGGTCGTGAAGATCTTCTCGTAGTCGATCTCTTCGCCGGCCTGCGGATGGTCGTCCGGGTAGGTCGCCGGCAGGCCAATCGCCGCCATCCGCTGGAATGCCTGGTAGGTGGCGATCACCATCTGGTTCAGGATCAGCCGGTTCAGCCGGTCCAACAGGTCGATGTGCGGCTCGAACTCCGACACCCCGGCCCGGTTGGTGAACTTGACGACGGGAACCATCCCGCCCAGCTTCTCCAGCGTCGCCGACCGCGCGGGGTCCCAGTTCCACTCCTGGTTCACGAGGATGTCAGAGTGCTCGTCCAGCCGGGAGCATTCCTTCCACGCCACCAGGAGCCGAGTGTGCGGGCCCTGCGCCGGCAGCCCCAGCGAGTCCGTGGACGGCCCATCGCCCTCCGGATCAACATTCGGGTCGCCCCGCAACAGCAGGATCGCGTAGTCCCGGCGCTGAACCCCGTCGTGAAACGCCTTGAACGCCGCCAGTGTGGACCCCGTCGCCGGGTCCTCCTCAACCACGGCCTCCCGCGGGTCCTCCGCCGTCACCAGCGGCACCCCGGTCTCCGGGTTGACATCGCCGACCCAGACGACGCCCTCCGACAGGCCCAGCATCATCTCGTGCGCGTCCCGGAACACCGTCTTCATCCCGGCGCGGCCGATGATCTTCCACGCTTCGACGTCGCCGGCCTCGTCGTCGTCGACACCGGTGCGCACCCCGATCGGCCGCATCCGGTTCGCCAGCGACAACACCACCGGCTCCGCCAGGTTCACCCGGCACGTCTTCTGGAACGCCTCGAATGCCGGCCGGCACGCCTCCCGCTCCACCGGCAGCGGCGGGTTGCCCCGCAGGTACTGGTCGAGCCGGTTGAGCCGCTTCAGCCGCTTCGGGTCGCTTCGCTTCAGCGACAGCCGGACCATCCACCAGCCCGGCGAGAGCGGGGTCTCGATATCGCCAAGGGACATGCAGACCCCCTTAGCGAATCCGTTTCGGCACGTAGTGTCGGTTGTCGACGTTGGCCAGGCCCTTCGCCACCGCGTCGTTACGCGCCTGCCACGCCAACACCGCGGCGATGAACGCGTCGATCTTGCGGGGGGACTTCGGGAAGTCCTTCTTCACCGTCAAGTGGTTGTGGTCGATGCGGCGCCGGCCCTGCACCGTGTGCTTCCACAAGATCGGATGCCCGTCGTGCGACAGCTCCTTCTGCACCACGGCCTCCTGGAACGACAGGAACGCCCGCTCCGCCTTCATCACCGAACCGCCGGTCATCCACCACTCGATCGGATGCGCCTTCGGGCCGATTTGCAGCCGCTCCCCGTACCGGGCCTCCCATGTGCTGACCCAGCCCTCCCAGCGGGCCGGGTCGGCGTAGAAGCCCACCACGCGGTACTTCTTGAAGCACTGCGCCACCGCGGCATCCACCTGGTCCGCGGGCGGGGTCCAGCCCTTGCCCTTCGGGCCCTCCGGCTGCTCCCACACGTCCACCAGGAACAAGTGCCCGTCCTTCACCCGGCAGCCCACCAGGGCCGTCGAGTCCGCCACGCCCGACTTCACGCCGCGCGAGCCGTCGAAGCCCAACACCACCGTGTCGCCAGCCGCGATCTCCGGGATGTCCCGGGCCAGCTTCTCCGCGTACACCGCGTTCCACTCGTAGTTGGCGATGAACTGGTCAGAGGCGTGCGTGATCTGGTTCAGGAAGTTGCCGCGGGCCATCTGAAGGTCGCCGTTCGGCGACCGGATCGAGTTCATCCGGTCTTCGAGGTCCGCCCAGCCCGGCCGAATGCACGGCGGGTCGTGGATCACGCACTCGTCGATGTCCGCCGAGTCGCCGTACGCGACCGCCAGGCCATGCAGCAGCGACGCGTCGTCATCGATGTCCGTGTCGCCCGGCGCCTCGCGGTGGTCGTACAGCAGCGTGTTCGGAACCTTGCGGCCCTCCACGATCGCCGACCAGAACGCCGCCGTCTCCTCCGCCACCGAACCCTCGCCCGGCACGAACGCGTTCGGCGACTCCAGCGTCGAACCGCCGATCTTCGTCGCGTTGTCCCGAAGCACCTGAGCCAGCCGCAGCCCGCCGTTGGTGGCGACCCACTCCTCCGTCTGGTCCATGATGCTGAACACCGCGCGGGCGCCCTTGATGGACCGAGCCGATGACGGCATGGGCTCAATCCGGCCGCTCGGAAGGTTCACGAACCCGCCCAGCGGCTCAGTGCCGGGGTAGTTGTCCAGCACCGGGCCCTCAAGCAGCTCCAGGATCGGCGTCCACGAGTTCCGCATGACCTGCTTGTCGGAGACCGCGGCCACCAACACCAGCGGCGTCCGGATCTCCGACCACGGGATCCCCACCGGCTGCCCGTCGGCGTCCCAGCCGCCCGGCACCACCGGGCCCAGAGCCTCCGCGCACGCGATCGCCGCCAAAAACGGCGACTTCCCCCAACCACGAGGCCGCGACAGCACGCCCTGGCGGATCTTCCGCTTGCCCTGGCCCCGCTTGCCCTCCGGGTCAATCTCGTAGAACCGCAGCAGAAACTCGGCCTGCTCCCGGGTCACGATGTACGGCCTGTAGCGGCCGCTGCCGGTGTCCGGGGCCGCCAAGTTCTCCGCCATCCAGTCGATGACGTCGTAGCCCAGCGTCGGCCGCTCACCCTCGAACGTCGGCTTCCACGGCATGGTGGGCTAGCCCGCGTCGTCAGGGTCTGACTCGGGGGCCGGCTTCCTCAGCGGCAACACCAGGCCGGTACCGCGGGAATCGTTCGGGTGCGACGAATCCAACCTGATCCCGCCGAACCGCTTCCGGGCCTCCTCCGGCGTCACCCGGCCCATGCGCTTCTCGTCCTTCTCGTCCGCGTCAGCGAACTGCATCCGCAGCCGCGCACGGTCCTCAGGAGTCGCGCCGAACTTCGCCACCCGCAGCCGCACCTCGGCCGCGAGGGTCCACTGGCCCTTCTCCCACATCGCGTGGTGCATCAGGGCCGTGTCCATCAGGAACGACCAGTCCGTCGCAGTGAACGTGTCCGACTGCGCCGAGTCGATCCACATCTGCCACCACGCCTTTGTCATCGGATGCCAGTCGATCTCCTTGGGGAGATCCGGCGCATCCGCCGGCACATACCGCAGCACGGTGTTCGGCACTGGGTCAGCATTGCGCCGGGCCCGCCTGGACGGGTCCTTAGGCGCTGGACCACGTCCAGCCATCTTGGTTCCTCCCATGGCGGGCGCGCTGAGCCCCATGTCGGGGCCAAACGCTACGGAAAAGGGCTACGAGCCCTGCACATACGACCGCAACGGAACCAGCCGCGGATCCGTTGACGGAGACTGCAACTTGTCCATCGACCAGGCGCACACGCCCCGAAGGCCCAGCGACTTCGCCGAGGCGACCTTCGCCGCCACCGCCGCCTGCGTCGTGTCCACATAGGACGGGTCCAAGCCGATGCCCAGCATGATCTTCGACGCCGGAACGCCCCCCGAGATGTACGCCGACACGTCGACCACCCCGTCGTTCCAATACGTCATCACGTTCACCACATCAACCGACGAGGCCGCCGCCGCCACGATCGGGACCGGATGCTGCCCCAGGTCCACCGCCGTCGACAGCTGCTTGCCCGCCGGGCGGGCCGCGTTCAGCTTCGACAACAGCGACACGAACGGAGCCTGCGTAACCGACTCTTCCCAGTCGATGTCCACCCCGTCGTACCCGTAGTCCGTGCACGCCGCCCAGATCGCCGACACGAACCCGTCGATGCGCGCCGACGCCGTGCTCGCCACGAACTGAGAGCCGAACCCCTCCGACCCGATCGTCAACACACACGACCGGCCCGCGGCATGCACCGCGGTGATCGTCGCCGACCGGCGGGCCGCCGTGATGTCGGTGAACGTGACCGTCCCGGTGTTGGTCGGGTAGCAGCCGAAGTGCGACACCTGCGTCCACGCCGAGTAGTCCGGCGCCGTCGCCGGAATGCTGCCCTGCGTCCAGCCCGGGAACCACACCAGGGCCTCACCGCCGGCCTCCGGATCCTCCGGCGGGTCCTGCGGGGCCAACGCCGCCACAGTCGCCTCCAGGGCCGCCACGCGGCCCTCCAGGTCCGTCACCCGCCCGGCCAGCTGCGTCACGTCACCGGGGCCCACACCGATCACGGAAGGTCCCCCATCCCCGGATGCTGCTCCGGCGGCCGTTTGATCGAAACCCGCTTCTTCGCGTCGTTGCCCTCGCGGGACGACTTGTAGCGGTGGCACCACGGCTCGACGTTCGTGTGCGCCCAGTCCAGGTTCGCCAACCGGTGGTCGTCACCGCGGACGATGTGGTCCAGCTGGTCGCCGCCCGGCTTCCCGCACAAGTGGCAGATATGCTGCGGGTTCTGGCGGTGCTTCGCCGCCCTCAGCTGATCCCAGTTCGCCGGGAGCCGGCGCCGACGAGACGAGCCAGCCCAGTTACCGGGCATCGCCCAGAACTCGGGCCTTCTCCGCCTCGTTCAGCGGGCGGCGGTTCTTGCCGGACAGCATGTCCAACTTCCTGCGCCACAGCTTCCGCTCGCGGCGATCGCGCCTGGGCGCGCTCTGCACATAGAAGCCGATCAGGCCGCGGATCCCGACGCTGAAGTGACCCCGGGCCACCTTCACGCCCACGATGCCGCGAGTCGGCGTGTAGAGGCCCAGATACCAGCGCGGCTCATCAAACGGCCCCGTCGAGATCACAGCGTGCCTGCGCATCAGACGGTCATCGCCTGGTACTTGACCGACGCGGTCGACGCCTTGAACACCAGCGTGCCGCCGAACACCGAGCTGTCGAACCCACCGAACACCCTCGTCTCGCTCGCGGCGAGGGTCACCGTGTAGTCGGCGACGTCGAAGCCGCCCACCGTCGCCGGGGTCGTGAACACCACCGTCGCCGAGGACGCGTCGGTGTTCGACAGGGTCAGCTGCAACGTGTGCGCGTTGACCACGCGGTTGCCGTTCGTGGCGTCGCACGCCGCGGCAGCAGCGGCAGTCGCCCCGGCCTTCGTGACGGCCACTGGCGTGATGACAGTGGGAGTTGGCATGAGGGTCCTCCTACGCGATAGCGCGCTGTACGGCCCTCTCGGTCGAGCGGCCGATCCGTGTCCAGCCGCCGCAGGTGTTGCAGCGGAACCTTTTGAACATCCCCAGCCGCGTGTACGCGTACCCGCGGGACTGGAAGCTGTGAGAGCCGCACCGGTCGCAGGCGCCGGGGTCGCCGTCGATCAGGCCGACGTGCGGGTGGTTGGTGATCCAGGGCAGCATCTTGACGTACAGCTGCTCGGTCAACGTGACGTCCCGGCGGTTGTACTTGCGCATCTTGTCCTGCGCGGCGGCCTGCCGGCGGATCACGCCCAGCCACAGCTCGAAGCCGCCGGTGTCCATCTTGTGGCCCAGGTTGCCGTCGGCGGCGACGAAGTCGAGCTTGTTCGACAGGAACCGGAACTTCGACTTGGCGACCTGGTACAGGTCGACCTGCTGGTAGGGCGAGGGCGGCAGCATGTCCGCGTGCCAGAACTCCCGGTTGATCGTCGGCATGTCGAACCGCTTGCCGTTGTAGTGCACCACCACGTCGGCCTCGTCGAGCAGTTCCCAGATGATGTCGAGCATCCCCTGGCGGCCGTCGGTCCATTCCGAGGTGAAGTAGACCTTCTTCTCGCCGTACCATTTCCAGGCCATACAGACCATTTCGCCAACCCGCTCGATCTGGTTGACGCCGATGTTCTGCTTCCACAGCGAGTACGCGTAGGCCAGGCTCGGGACGGTTTCGATGTCGAGGATCAGGATGCGGGCCACGTGAATCCCCTTCCGGGGTCGCGCCGCACCCTGTCTGCGGCTGAAGGTGCTTGCCCCGCCCCACTGGCGGTTACCCACAAGGTCCGCTTGCGCCGTTCACCCCGATACGGCGCGTCGCAGGGCGGGGCAAGAGAGCGTCCCCCGCGGTCCCCGTCCAGGAATCGAACCTGGGACCAACGGCGTTTAGGCCGGCACTCTCCCACTGAGTTAACGGGCGGGGGGACGATTGCGGACCGCCCACCGAAGCGCGGCGGCCGAGACCGCGCCGCCCAGAATGGCGGCGGCGAGGGGGGCGTGGAAGATCACCCAGGCGGGGATTCTCACCGGAAGCCGACCTGGGTGTCGGCGGCCTCCGCGGGGGCCAGGTCGTCGAGCAGTTGCGCCAGCCGCATCCAGGCGTCGGCCTGGGCGATGGCGGGCTCAGTGAGGTTCCAGTACGTCTGGGCGGACCGCAGGATGTCCGCGGCCTGCGCCAGGGCATCCTCGACGGTGATCTTCATCGTGTCACTGGCAGTCACGGGCGGACCTCCGGGGTGCGGGGCTCTGACCTGCGGGAAGATAGTCTGATCTCCCCCCACACCTCACCCTACGGTCACCCCGGGTGATCGACAAGGGGTAACCCCTCCAAAATGATCTTGGGCCTCCTGGGACCCCGTGATGTGCGCCGCCAGCAGCCCGATCGTGTCCCGATCCCACGTCGCCCCGCAGTGCCCGCACAGGGCGTTCACGTCCGCCAGGTGCACGTGCAGCGCCCGCTGCTCGCAGTGCGGGCACTCCGCGTTCGGCCGCCACGGCGGCGTCGTCCAGCCCGTCACGATCCGCGCCCACGTCACCCAGCGCCCCACGTCGTGCGCCAGGACGTCCAGCTCGTCGTCGCCCATCGACAAGCAGTCACCGACGAGGATCCGCAATTCGTCCTCCAGCCGATCCAATTTCCGGCGGCCCCGCCAATGGCGCACCCCGGCGTGAATCGCGGCCAGCCGGTCGATCGCCTGGATGTTGATCGGGGGCTTCGAGCCGAACGTGTCGAAGCTGCCGCCGTCATCGTCCGGGGCGCCGGTCCCGTCGTGAGTCTGGTCCCGCATTTGATTCAGCAGCGACGGGAATTGAATTCGGTGAGAACGCGTCACCATTTCTTTCCCGACCTGCACCGTGTACGGCTGCACGTGGGTCGACGGCTCGACCAGCGCGTCCACGTCGGCGGCAATCCGCTGGAGCAGCGTGTCCCGGCCGGCGCTCACGCTGCGGCCTCGGTTCCATGGTTCCCGCGGTTCCCCCGGGGCTGCGCCGCCTGGCGCTCTCTATGGTTCCAAGGTTCCCCCCCTTTAGGGGGGGGGAACCTCTGGAACCTTAGAGAGAGGCGGCTCGCCTGGTTTCCCGGGTCAAGATCAACTGTCAGTTCGGAACCTAGGTTCCATGGTTCCGGAACCGACAAACCGGACTGGCCAGATGCCGTCTGACCTGCGGAAACGCTTCGGGTGGTGTGGTACGTCAAGATCCACTCCTGGGTCTCGATCGGCCATCCACACGGGGTCTAGGATGTCTGTTATGGGCGAAACGCCCGACCGGGAACCTAGGTTCCATGGTTCCGAACCGAACATTTCGGGCGGCCCCCAGATCTCTGACCTGCGGAAACGCTCCGTAGCCGACCCTACCGTCCGTGACGGCCACCGGACAGGGGTAACCCGTTCGTGAACTGCCCACAAACCGGTCAGAACCGTACCAGACGTCCTGCTGGTTCGATGATCATCGAACTCCCAGACCCGTACGCATGATTAGGGGCAGCACGCCCCGGTCGCGGATGATATGGGGGGTAGGGGGTCTCCACCCCCTCTTGGGGTGTAGTAGATTCCTTGTGCCTGCCTGTCCGTTGTGACGTTGCGTTAGGTCTTCACGCTGTGTGACTCACTCGATTGTGTTTAAGGGATCCCTTGACAGGCTCAAGGTTCTGTGCTCAAGGAATGCTTGCAAGAATTGTTAACAGATTCCTTTGTCTAATAGATTCCTTAACATCGTAAAAGCATTCTTATAATAGATTCCTTAAGAGATTCCTTATTAAGAGATTCCCTTTAACAAATCCCTTAATGACAATGCATCATCATTGATACATGCTTACATACATCATGCTTACTTGATACATACATCATTCATGCTTACATTGTTCATGCTTATTGATTGTTACATTCATACATTAATCTATTCATTCATGCTTACTTAATCATTGATATAACAATCATGCTTACTTATATCAATCATGCTTACTTCATATTCATTGTCATTCATTGTTATTCACATACAAATAAGCATGAATGAACATAGATTAACTACATTCAATCATGCTTAGTTGTTTGTACTACCTAAGCTTGCATGCTTACTTTGTATCTAACCATGCATGCTTACTTATTCTTCCTACTCTGTCCGTTCTTAATGCCTTTGCGGCTACTCTTACTTCCGCCCTTACTGCCTGCCTGTTTGGCACTGTTGCCCTTACCGAACCCCGGCTTGCCCTTACCCGTCACGCTCCTCACCTCCCATCACGCTTACTTGACCGGCACGCTTACTTCAATCCTACGGGCGCACAGCACTGCGCCCCACCCTCGCGTACAGGATGGGGCGCGTTAGGCGCATGCTCCGGCCCCGGTCCGACGTTTGGTGGCGTCGGTTCCCGGGGCCGGTTGTCAGTAGGCGGTGCCGTTGAGCGCCGCCGCGTAGCTGGGCGAGTCGCCGCACTCGGGGCAGGCTGCGTGCAGGTCGGAGGCGACGAGTGCGCCGCACCTAGGGCAGTCTGTGACGTCGAGTGGGTCTAGGATTTCGTACGGCTCGATCTCGGCGGCGACGGCTTCTGAGATCTTGGCGAACGTGTCTGCTAGGTCGGTGAGGCCGCGTGCGTCGAGTCGGTCGGATGCGTTGAGGTAGGCAATGCTGGTGCGTGTCATGCACCTCAGAGTACAGCGCGGGTTGTACGTTGGGATCCCCCCGGCGGTGGACATGGTGCGGCCCCGGTATGCGTCCCCGGGGCCGTGTGGTGTCAGTCGTTGTCTACGGTGTGCGTGGCATGGTGCGCCTCCGCGTATTCGATCAGGTCGGACAGTTCCCGCTCACATTGCACGGGGTCGTCGTAGTGGTCGGGGTGCATCCGCACGTCGCCAAGCTCTCGGCGCAGTTCGTCTGCCAGATCGGGGCGGTGCCTGCCGGCCGTGGCAAACGCTGTGATGGCACGGCTGTACGGGCTGGGCGAGATCCACCCTGCGGCGGTCTCTCGCGCTTGCTCGGTAGTCATCATGACTGATCCTCCCCGGTGATCTCCCATGACCCGACGCGGTTGCCGTTGGCATCGCGTACGTTGGCGGATTTGGTCATGCCGCCTTCGATCAGCGCCGCTTGTGCGCGCAGGATGTGGGCCAACTCCGGGCCGGGGTCGAACACTTCGGTGTCCCCATCGGTGGCGTAGAACGCGGCGTTGCCGGTGTCGACGTGCAGTGTGAATGCCATGTCAGTTGTCCTCTCCGACTTCTTCGACGTCGGCCGAGTTGACCGGCGTTCCTGCGTGGTTGTGTGCCTCCGACACGTAGTCACCGGGTATCCCGCCGAATACGGTTGTGATGCGCTGGCCGTCTGTGGTGTGTACCCAGTGGCCGGTGTCGGTGTCGAATGAGACTTCACCGAGGCAGTAGGTGCACCGGTATTCGCTCATGATCTTGTCTCCCTGTCTGCTACGGGTTGATCACCCGCGGCACCGGGCGATGATCTCACACCGTCCGGCACCGTGAATGGTCACTCCGACATGGGCTTGTCGTCACCGATCTGGCCGGCGTTGTACCGGGCGGTTGCCTCCGCTTGCCGTCCGGCGTTGTACGCGGCTTGCCGCCATTTCTTCAGGTTGGCCTGCCACGCGTCCGGCAGGAAACCGCCCCCGGACAACCACTTGTCAAGGTCCTCTGCGTACTCCACTGCACGGTCTCCGGCGTCGGTGCCGTCCACTAGCAGGCGTTCGCCCCGCCGGTAGGCACGGATGGCCGCGCGCATCCGGCGCAGCGTCTCGTTTGGGTCCATCGTGTTCACTCTCCCTTTCCGTCCAACCAGGCGAGGGTGGATTCGAATCCTTGCTGCCAGGCCAGCGCCAGGTCTCCGGTTGCCTGTACCCCGAGCATGGCCACGCCGTGGGACATGACCGGGACGAAACCGCCGCGTCCCTGCGAGCGGATGAACGCGTCTTGTCCGGCTGAGGTCATGCGGTCGCCCAGCAGGTGGTACCACAGTGCGTCGGCCTCTCCGGCGTCGTGTGCCAGCGTCAGCAGCGACTCGGTCTCTTCGTTCATGACTGCCCCCGTTCGGTGTTGCAGGTGCCGGCCAGTTGCAGCGGCTGGGCGGTGCACGGTCCGGCGTACACGGCCGTCTGTGTGCCCATGGGCACGTAGCCGATCACGTCGTGCGCGTACAGGCTGTAGCCGGTCAACGCGGCCAGCGCCCCGGTGACCAGGATTGCCAGCGATACCAGCCGGATTACCCAGCGGCCCCGGCGATCGGTGATGATCATTGGAAGTCTCCCCGTGACGGTTGTGACAGTTGCGGTTGGGTCGAGTGTACAACGCGGGTTGCACCTCGCGCGTACCCCGGATGGGTTACGCGGCGCGGTAGTTGCCGGCCCGGTCCTTCACCACCTGATGAGCCTTGAGCATGCGGCGCAGCAACTGGCGAACGTGATCTTCGGTGAGTCCGGTTGCCATGGCCAGTGCCGCACCGGAGTCGCCCACGTTCGGATCGTTGAGCGCATCGAGAATCTGGCCGCGCGCCCCGGTGATCCCGCGATGTTCGGCAGTCTCCCGGGTGACAACCCACCGCCCATCTTGCAGTGCCAGCGGCACCATGGCGTCCGGTACGTCTTTGCCGGTCATGAGTAGGGTGGCAACTTCCGACCCCCGGTCGCGCAGCATCATGAGAATCGTGTCGGATGCGGACGTGAGACCCTTACTGCCCTGAATACTCGACGTAGGGTCATCACGGTCAATGTGCTTGTTGGTGTGCGTGACCAGAACGATCGGTACACGGTTGTGTTGATCCGACAGGTTTTTGAACGAATTGACCAGATCATAGTCACGCTGGTACGTCTGTGGGATGTCCCCGCGGATACGCGCCAGAACGTCCACGATTACCAACCCGGCATCCGGGTGGTCATCCAACCACTGCGCGATGTCCCCAATCCCGCCGTTCGCCACGGTGGGCATGTCGTACGCCCAGTGCAACTCAACGGGCTCCGGGCGGCCGTGGAGCGCCATGGCGACGCGTTGCTGTGCCCGGCGGGGTGAGTCTTCTAGTGCGCAGTACAGGACGGGGCCGGACGTGCACTCCAACTTGCCGAGTGCGGTGGTGCCGGACGCCACCCCGATACCGCAGTCGATTGACACCCACGACTTGCCGGACTTCCACGGTGCGGCGAACAGCGTGATCCCTTCCGGGATCAGCCCGTCAACCGCCCATCGAATCGGCGGGTAAGTCTCCCGCATGAGGTCGGTCGTGTCCTGAATCTCCATTGCGTCACTTCTCCTCTCGCGCGAGCGCGTGCCTGTAGTCCCAATAACGCGCGTAGACCCCCAGGCCGAACCGTGTCCAGGCTTGCGACGTAGGCACGTTGACGGCCGCCAGTAGGTCCTCGCGGGTGCGCGACTGCATCGGCCCGTACCGGTCGTCTGCCTCCGCCACTGCGCGGATGGCCGTGTCAAGCTCCGACATGGCACTCACCGGAACGTCACCGCCATAGCGTCGGCCGACCCCTGCCACACAGTGAAGTCCGGATGCGCATCCGGTTCGGTGCCGGTCGGATCACATGTGCACGCCCGGTACAGCGCACCCGTCAACGGGTGGCGGCCGTTCGTGAACGTGTCGCGGTACGTGCGCCGGAAGTGCGAGGCACCGACGTACCGCGCGAGTGCCGTGTCTGCTACGGCGTATGGTTCCCGTTCGAACATGGCAGATAGGAAGTCCCGGAACCCGTGCCAGCACACCGCATAGATACGCCGCGGACGTCCAAACATGATGCCAGCGACCACGCGGTACCGGTCAAGTCTGGCCGGCAGGACACGCACCCGGTATCTCTCCCACATGCCCGCCGGGGCACCGGCCGGGCGTACGCGGGCCCGCACCATGGTTGCGGATGCGTTGTCCCGCACCCGGTAGCGATTCCACGGCTCGATTCCGTTCATGTTGGACGGACCGACTTCAACTTTCAGACCGTGCTCGGCCGCCACAGTGCGCATGATCTCTGCGCCGTGGTTGGGCGGACCGGCCGGTAGCGTGATGATCATGGGATGCCTCCCTGGACAGAGTTGTGGTTGCGGTACGGCCAGCGTAGCCCAGGTGGGCAACCCGCGCTGTACATCGCGCGGGTGATCCGTTGCGGCGACCGGGGTCTGTCCACCGTCACAACTGTCACGGTCGTCATGCGGACCGGGATGCGTTGAGCGGCAACGGATGTCACCCGAAAGGGTACACGCCATGTCGGGCCGAGTGTGCCTACACTGACCCCTTCATGCAACGCGGGTTGTACCGATCGGAGGTGATGCCGTTTGACGACAAGGGATTCTGGCTACGGGGTCCCGTGTTCACCGGTTCTGTCCCGGGCCGGATGATCGCGGGACCTAGCCCCGGAATCGCGGCCCCAACCGCGGCCAGTTGTGCCACGGCACGACGGTAGCGAGGGCAGCCATGCCGCGGGACTGGCCGCGACAGAAGGAGCACTCTTCGATCATGATGTGCGTGTGGTTGTGGTTGGCGCAGAAGGTGTTCGCGCACGGCACATCGTATGCGATGGCGCCCGCGTCGCCGCATCGGGGGCAGTGCCCGTCGAGGAGGGTGGCGACGATCCGCGTCCACGCGTCGCCTGTCATGGCATCGCCGTCGGGTGGAAACCCGGGTGGTCGCCGCCGTAGCCGCGGCAGCGTGGGCATGTCTTGGCGAAATGCCAACCGGGGCCGATCGGCACTTGGCCACCGTCGGAGGCGAGTACGACCCCGACGCCGTCGCACACGCGGCACATGGTGCCGGGGTACATGGCGTTCATGATGCGTGCCCACGCTTCTCCGGTCACCGTCCTCCTCCTCTCCATGGCGACGGCTGCCTCGACACGGACCCGCTGGATCAGGTTCATGTCCGTCACCCCGCGTGCAAGAAACCCGATACCCCCCATGGGTTCCCACACCCTGAGGTTGGCTGGGGTGCAGGTCCAGTCGGCGGCGGCGAGGATGTCGAGCACGGCATCCCATCCTTCCGGTGGCGTGTACGGTGTCATGTCGGTTCCCTTCTGCTGCCCGCACCCCTTCGCAAGGGCTTGTTTACGGCGGTCGTTGTGTGGATCGGAGGCCACCCCTTCGCAAGGGGTTGTTTGCGGCGACGCCGTATCGTCCGGATGGCCCCGGCCAGGTCGTGCCGGGCGAGGATGTCGAGGATCCTGTCCCAGCCCTTCGCAAGGGGTTGTTTTGGGGAGTCGTTCATCGGCATGAGGCCCCCGGTTCGTTGTCTTGGTGCGCCCAGTACTGCTCCCACGCGTCGGAGCGAATCCGTTGCAACCGCCTTGCTTCGGCGACATCGCCGCGGAAGTAGTTGGCGTCTTGGATCCGGTAGTACCGATGGGATGTCGAGTTGCCGATAAAGTCAGGAACGCAGAGTACGTCGAGCAGCTGGTTCCACTGATGGTTCGCAAGGGGTTGATTTCGCAAGGGGTTCTCCTAGTCGAGGGCGGCCAGTTGCCGGGAGTACTCCCACCAGCGCGAGCTGACTTCCGCCTGCACCTTGTAAAGCCGCCGGCCGGGATGCATGCTGTCCACCAGCTTGTACCACCGGCGGTCGTTCATCCACGACCAGGCTTCTTCGTCGGCGGCGCCGAGCACATCAAGCACCTGCCCCCAGCCGGTCACCACCGGTCCCACCACCCCCTGCACACCGGGCACACCGGCACCCGAAGCGCCTCAAGGATCTTCCGCCAGTCACTGCCCACCACGGTCCCACTCCCTCCGGTAGTGCCCCAGGTTCGTCAGGATCGACATCCTGCCCCGCTGCACACTCGACACGTACCCCTCCGCCACCAGGCAGTCGATCGCCCGCAGCTTCAGCTGTTTCTGCCCCGACACCGCCTCGCACACCTGCGTCTTCGTCGCCCCCGCATGCGTGGCGAGGTACCGGGAGATCGCCTCCATGAGGATCGTGGGGCGGGGCTGCCCGTCCTCACCCTCGGGCATCTCCTCCGGCACCCGCAGCTCCCACTTCAGCTCGCCCTCGGTGCGTTCATCCAGCACCAGCTCCCCCACCGCCTTGCCGGCGGCGCCCACCTGGTTCGGCCGATCCTTCGACACCCGCACGATCGCCTTACCCTCGGCGCCCCGGTCGAACGGCGTCACCACCTCGAACATGTACATGGCGCCGTCCAGCCCAGCCAGCTTGTGCTGCCCGCCGATCGCCCACCGGCCCCGCGAATCCCGGTCCTTCGCCACGTGGTCAACCAGCACCACCGACGGCCCGGCCTGGTGTTCACCGGCCAGCCGGGCGATGTAGCGGGGCAGCAGATCGTAGAAGGTGGCGACCTGATGGTTCGGGTCGCCTTGGGTTTCCAGGCCCTGCGACATCATCGCCTCGGTGACACCGTCGATGACGACGAACGCCGGCAGGATCTGGTCGTGCTCGGCCCGCAGCAACGCCTTCGCCGGGGAGTCGATGCCGCGGATGGGCCGGTGGTACTTGAGGTGCCGGCGGATCGCGTCAGCTGGCACCCCGAGCTTCAGGAGGCGCGACACGATGCCTTTGGCGGAGTCCTCGTAGTCGATGTACACGACGTTGCGTCCGCGCAGCAGGCACTGGGCGGTGGCGACGAGCACCAGCCACGACTTGCCGGAGCCGGGTTCCCCGGCGACGGAGTGGACGCGGCCGGGGTAGAACAGGAACTGCCCGTCCACGCGCATCAGCACGTTCGGCGGGTCGACATCTTCGCCGCCTTCGATCGCGGCTTCCAGGTCCACCGGCGCCCAGTCGTCGTCGTCGAGGTGGGTGTGGTGGTCGAGCTTGTCGAGGGCGTCGCGGGCTTCGGTGGCGGCCAGGTCGAGGGCTTCGACATCGGCGTGCCGGATGGCCCGCTGCATCCGCATCGCGGCCTGGTCGGCGGCACGCAGCCGGGCAACCTTCGCCGCCTGCTTCAGGTAGTAGTCGAGCTGGACGGGCAGGGGCGCTTCGGAGACGAGGGTGTGCGCGTAGGCGAGGTCTTCGGGGGTGAGCCCGTCGGCCTGCAACAGGGCGTACAGGTCGGTGCCGTAGCCGTCGTCGTCCTGTTTGAGGATGACCTGCCAGATGCGCTGGTGGCGGGGTTCCCAGCACCAGTTGTTGGGGAGGGCCTGCCGGGCCCGGACGACGGGTTCGCGGTCGCCGCGGAGGAGCGCACCAAGCACCGCACCCTCGCACTGTGGGTCGTGCGGGGTCGTTGCCTCTTCCTCTTCGGCGGGTGCCGTCACAGGGGCTCGCCCGTCAGCTCCTGGTGCCACTTGCGTGCAAGCTGCTCGGCTCCGGGGTACCTGAACATGCGCGTATAGGCGCGCACGTGGTACGGGCCTATCGCGACCTCGTTGGCGGCGAGGACACCCAGCACCCTGCTCCACCCCCTGCGGTTCATGCCCACAGCGCCAGCCACCTGTCCCATGTCTGTTCGCAGATCCGGCGCAGCCGCACAGTCGATCCGTCGTCCGGGTACAGACTGGCGTAGGCATCGAACACGCCGCGGAGATATTCCGCGGCGTGCAGAACCCGGCACACCTCGATCCAGTCCCTGCGGTTCATGGCGCCCACCCCCTTCGCTCACAGAACCGTTGGTACGTCTCGTACTCGATATCGGCCAACACCCCAGGCAGCGGCCCCTTCTTGGGCGGAAACAACCGCCGGTACCGCTGGTACGCGTTGCAGGGCGCCTCGTGGTCGGCGGCGCACAGCACCTGGCACACCGTGATCCAGTCCTGCCGGCTCATCGTCCGTCCTTCCGTCGGCATGCGGTGCAGCGGATGCGGTGGTACTTGGATCGCCGGGATGGGCTGAAGTGTGAGATCCAGCGACCACTCGCGATGTCCACGTCTACGGGACCTTCACCGAGCATTGTTGGCCCGCCCCAGATGATCCCGGCGTGCAGCAGCCCCACCAGGTCCGCCCATTCGCGCCTAGTCAACGCTCCCACTAGCCCGGCACCTTCCACTCCCACTGCGCCTCCCGCACTGTGCGGGTCAGCTTCTCCAACGCCGCAACGAGACACCGATTCTTCGCCCGGTAGGCGTCGAGCCACGGCTGCCCGAACCCTTCGGTGTCGTGCGCCTTCAGCACGGGCAGGATCGCCTCGAACTGCTCCCGGTTCATGTGACCGACTCCAGAAGCCGCAACCGCCACCCGATCTGACCCAACCAGAACGCGTGATCACCCGGGCGACAGTTCAAGTCCCAGTCGTACGCCATCAGCGTCGTCAGCAGCAGCTTCCAGCAGAACTGGACCTTCAGCCGTCCAGCGCCGACCGTGGCATCCGGTCCAGCCGGTAGATCATTCCGTTCGGTAGATGCGCCCACTTCCTGCACTCCCTCCAGCCAGACTCGGTCACCCTGGCGTACTCGACGATGTCCACGTTGTGCTCGATCAGCGGCTCAATGATCCGCAGCCAGTCCCCGCGGGTCACAGCCCCTCCCCGTGCGCGAACCGGCGGTGCATCCGCCAGCCGTACGGCCCGTCCAGCAACTGGGTCTTCGACCAGTCCACGGCCACCCAGTCGCAGTCCGGGCAGATAATCCGTAGCCACCGAGGCTTGTGCCCCGGGTAGTTCGGCTCGATCCACACCGGAACACCGGCGCCCCGCAGCACGGCGACAATGCCGGCCCAGTTCACGACGCCGCCGCCCACCGCCACCGCAGCCTCGCCGCAGAAAACGCCTCAGGATGCTTCTCCGCCAGGTGCCCGTTCATCGCCGGGCCGAACTCGGCCGCGTCCTCCGGATGCCCCACGCAGCCCTCGGTGCATCCCCGTACCGGGCAGCGCATCTGGATCTGCGGCAAGTTGAAGAACTTGGCCAGCGGGCTGAACTTCTCCGTCGAAGGCACCGGCATCGGGTAGCCCCACAACACCGCCACGATCGCGTTCCAGTTCACGACGCCCACCTGCCCAGCAGCCGGTGCGGATACAGCCACCGCCGCCACGTGTGCGACGCCCGGTAATGCCGCCGCATCTCCCTGCGCCACGCGTGCCGCGGCCCCACGCCGGCCATGCCGTTCTGGCAGCCGCGGTGCGGGCACTCCATCACCTTCACCTCTTCGACCGGCACCAGCATCAGACCCATCACCATGTTGGCCCGGATGTTCGCCGCCGCACCAGGATCCGCCGGGACCGGCACCGGGAAGCCGCGCAGCACGGCCGTGATCTTCGCCCAGTCCGTTACTCGCTCAGCCACCACTTCGCTGTCTCCTCATCTACTGGCCGGGCCTTCCGGCCGCGTTCTCCGACCAGCCACTGCATGCTGCCCTGGTCGTACATGACGATCGTCTCGTTCGACGCTTGGCCGCCCCAGTCGTCGTGCTTCCGCAGCACCTTGAGCAGGTCGCACCACATCGGTCGCCTACTCATCGGCGTTCCACCCCAGGTACACGTCGGCGCTCGCATTGATGATCATCTCGACGGTCGTGTCGTATTCCTCCAGAACGTCGAGGATCGCGTCCCAGTCAGTCATCGGTGGTCACCTCCACCGACAGCTCCTTGATGCCGCCCCGCATGTTCACCGTGCACCGCACCGGCGTGACGGTCGCAGACCCCGACCGGTTGTACGCCTCCTGCGCCATGTCGTCCACAGCGTGCGCGAACTGGGCCACCTCGAACCAGTCCATGCCGTGCTTGAGATCCACAGCCTTGCGCTTCACGATCGTCCTAGTCGTCATCCTCAGTCGCCTTCCGTAGCGCCGGCCCCGGCAGGGCGAACGAGTCGCCGCCCTCGTTCACCAGGGCCAGCTCGCCGTTGTCGTGGATCTCCTCAACGTGGTACCGAAACGAGGGCCACTCGATGAACACCACGTCGTCCCCCGGCCCGTAGTCCAACGGGATCCCAGATCCGATCATGAGATGTCCACCGTCACCACGAGGCAGCCGGCCGGGATGGCGAAGTTCCAGCCCTTCTTCAGCCGCATCGGGCAGATCAGCTGCTGCACCTTCACGACCAGCCCGCGGTCGTCGAAGCACACCACTCCGCTGATCTCGCCGGCTGGCATGTTCGTCCACTCCATATCGTTCAGGTTGGTGCGGCCATCCTTCGACCACACCAGCTCCCTCGCGTCTACCCGCCGGCCGTCGGTGTACAGCGGCGCCACCTTGCAGATCGACGCGTACGCCTCCCGGATCTGCTGCTCCACCCGGGCAAAGAACGGGTCCCCGACATCCCTGTCGAACCGCCACGTCCGCCGGGCCGGCTTCAACCACCGCAGGAATCTCACGGCTCGTACACCTCCTCGCCGTCCTCCATCGGCACCACCAGCCGCAGCCACAGATCCCGCGCCATCTTCTGCGCACGGTCCTCCGGGAAGCCGCCCTCCAACAGCCGGGCGTACACGGAGTTGATGCAGTCCGCGTACCCGACCAAGGTGGCCTTCAGCTGATCCATGTCCGACGTCAGCTGCGGCAACCCGATCCGCTCGAACAGGGACCGCTCGTCCTCCGGCTCCGGGGCGTCATCGTCGTCGTGCATCCGTTTACTCGCAATCGTCCGCGACCTTGGCGGGCATCA
>Ga0164242_10001437_pt1 | contig 28206 bp, 27 predicted proteins | sample OricomgcompostMG_FD_108783 | JGI IMG/M metagenome (GOLD analysis project Ga0164242, IMG submission 108783) | Miracle-Growth compost microbial communities from Emeryville, California, USA - Original compost - Miracle growth compost (MG) ...
ATGGCGGGACTCCGCCTCCGGCGTACTCTCCCGGCGGGAGATCCGGAGCCAGACGGTGAACCCGTAGACGACCAGCGCCGCGTAGACGGCGTAGAGGACGGCGGACGGGTAGTACTGGGAGTGCCACAGCTCGGGCACTCCGACGAGGTCGACGGCGATCCAGCACAGCCAGAAGTCGACCCAACCGCGGGCCATCGCGAAGGTGGCGATGAAGGAGCCCACGAAGATCCAGGCGTCGCACCAGTAGTACCAGCGCGGCGCGGGCCAGCCGGCCCCGATGACGGCGAAGAGCCACTGGAAGACCAGGACGCCGCCGATCCAGGCGGCGACGTAGGCGGCGCGTTCGCGACCGCCCGCCCAGCGTGGCTCCACCGCGTGCTCGTCTCCTGTCACCGCGTGTACGGCGCGGGTCTGCCGCCAGCGCCACCAGCCGTAGATGCTGGTCGCGATGAAGAAGACCTGCCGGCCGGCCTGCCCGAACAGCGGCGTCTGCGCGCTGTCGGGGTGGAAGGCGGCGGCGACGAAGACGGTGAAGAGCAGCGCGTTGCCGACGATGCCGATCGGCCACGCCCACACCCGGCGGCGCATGCCACCGATCGCGGAGGCGAAGCCGAACACATTGCCGAGGATCTCGCGCCAGGTGATCGGGTGGCTCGCGATGGTGATCTGGGCATCGTAGAGCCAGGTCAGCGCGCTCATGACGTCGCATCTCCTGGGACCACGCCGGACAACAGCAGCTTCTCGACGTGCTTGGCCAGGACGTCTGCCTCGAGGTTGACCCGGTCGCCGACCTGGCGACGGCCCAGGGTGGTGCGGGCGAGCGTCTCCGGGATGAGGCTGACGGTGAAGCTCTTCTCCCCCGCCTCGACGACGGTGAGACTGACGCCGTCGACCGTGATCGAGCCCTTGTCGACCAGATAGCGGGCCAGATGCTCGGGCAGCGAGATCTCCACGACTTCCCAGTGCTCGCTCGGACTGCGCCGAAGCACCTCACCGACGCCGTCGACATGCCCCTGGACGATGTGGCCACCGAGCCGGGTCTGCGGGGTCACCGCCCGCTCGAGATTGACCACGTCGCCCGGCTTGACGCCGTACAAGGAGGTCTTGTCGAGGGTCTCCTGCATGACATCGGCGGTCCACGTGGTCGCATCCGCGGAGACCGTCGCGACGGTGAGACAGCAGCCGTTGACGGCGATCGAGTCACCCAGTGCGACGCCCTCGAGCACCGCGCTGGCAGCGACCGTGAGCCGGATGGCATCGCTCTGGTCCTCGATGGCGGCGATGCTGCCGAGCTCCTCGACGATTCCGGTGAACATCAGTGGGTCTCCTCGGTGTGAGCCTGGGTGGGCGTGAGCGTGAGTCGGACGTTGGGCTCCTCGGCCGGGTCGTCCGCGCACGGCTCGAGAACGGTGATGTCGGTGACGCGCGGGCGCAACGCGTCCGCGATCGTGCCGATGCCGAGATCGGCGACGGCGTTGCGGCCGGCACCGAGGAGCATCGGGGCGAGGTAGACGACGATCTCGTCGACCAGGCCGGCCCTGACGAAGGCGGCGGCCAGCGTCGGGCCACCCTCGAGGAAGACGTGACGGCGCTCGCGCCGCCACAACTCGGCGAGCGCCGCACGCGGGTCGTGGGTGCGCAGCTGGATGCCCGCCTCGCCCTGCGCCACGTCCGGGTCGAAGACCTTGCTGGCGGGCGACAGGTCGCGCCGACCCATCACCGCACGCAGCGGCTGCCGCTCGGCCGGTACGCCGTCGGCGTCCCGCACCGTCAGCAGCGGATCGTCGACGGCAATCGTGTTGGTGCCGACCAGCATGGTGTCGGCCTCGGCGCGCAGCCGGTGGGTGTCGTGGCGGGCGGCGGTACTGGAGATCCAGCGGGAGGTGCCGTCGGCGGCGGCGCTGCGCCCGTCGAGGGAGGCGGCGAACTTCCAGGTGACGAATGGCCGCTGCAACTCCAGTGCCCGCGACCAGACCCGGTTGAGCTCGCGGGACTCGGCGGCCAGGACGCCGCTGACGACCTCGATTCCGGCATCGCTCAGGGTCCGGGCTCCCCCGGCGGCGGTCGGGTTGGGGTCAGACTGGGCGAAGACGACCCGCCGTACCCCCGCCTCGATCAGCCGCCGGGCACACGGTCCTGTGCGGCCGGTGTGGTTGCACGGCTCGAGAGTGACGATGGCCGTCGTGCCCGCTGCCGCACTGGGTCCGACGTGACGGGCGGCTCGGTCGAGCGCTTCGGCCTCTGCGTGGGCGGTCCCGGCGCCGCGGTGGTAGCCCTCGGCGACCACGGAGCCGTCATCGGCGAGCAGGACACAGCCCACCCGCGGGTTGGGGCTGAACGGCCCGAGTGCGGCAAGCTCGAGGGCACGACGCATCGCGGCGATCTCGCCTGCCGACGCTGCGGTCGCGTTGCTCATCGTTGCCCCTCCTGTCCGATCGCGGACTCCGGGGCTGGTCGGATCGCTCGTGCCCGAAGCGGGCCGCGATCCGACTGCGTGCTTCTTTCCATCCGGACTTTGACCGTCGGTCCAGGAATTTCACCTGATCAACCGACCGCTGGATGCGGCCGGGTCGCGGACTGTTACCGCCGGTGCGGAGTTTCACCGCCCCCAGAGCACGCGAGTTGTTCACTCGTCTGACGACATTGAACCACAGTCGATCGCTGGACATTCCCGGCTGCGACCAGTGGGTGGAACGTCGTGCCGACAGCAGGGCCTCATCCCCGCGCTGCCAAGCGCCCGGAGGGCTCCGCTCAGAGCAGGAAGGTGAGTACCGGCAACGGATCCGCCGAATTCAGCAGATCCACTCGCTTCACGCCGATCCGAAGCCCGTGGACGCTCCTGGTCAGGATCCAGCCGAACCGGGCGTAGAGGACCTGGGTGACGCCCATCCTGCTGTGCGCGACCACACCGTGGCCGCCCACCGCTATGTCGCCCTCGGCGAGATCGAACGCGCCGATCGCGCTCGCGGCCTCGGCCGCATCGAGCAGCCTCAGGTTCGAGATGACATGACAGACCTTGCTGGCAGGCTCCTGCGTGAACGAGAAGCCGCTGGTGAGCCGGGAGACGCGGTCCGCGAGACGGCCATGGTCGTCATACAAGATGTTGAGCCCGGTCGTCGGGTCATCAGACGAAGGGTCGATGGGAAGCCAGTAGACGCAATGCTCGGCGAACAGCTCCAGCCACTCACGGGAGTGGCCTCTGTCGATCAGGTCAGCCTCGCGATAGATCAGCTCGCTCGCACTCGCAAGGACCCCTGCCTCGCCGTCCATACCCGGAGCGCCCATTCCGGGCGCTGTGTCCAACGCTGCACCACTCACTTCCCTGCTCCTATCTCCATGAGGTGCGCCCACGATGCATACTGCGCCCGCTGGGGTGTCTCATCGCTGACTGCGCCGACCAGCTCCGCGCCGTTGCCGTTGGTGACGTCCTCCCGGTTGAGCCCGCGTTCGAAGAGCAGCCATTCCGCCGAGCTGTCGTCGATGCCGCGCTCCACCCTCTCGAACATCTCGAAGTCGTCGGGCTGGCCGAAACCGGCCGGCCCGTAGAAGAGCTCGTGATAGCGCAGGCGCATCTGGTTGAACGCCTCCGGTCCGCCGGATTCGATCAGCGGACGGACCGAGACCACTGTCCGATCGACGGCGACCGGCTCGATCCGTCGGATGTGGATCCCGATCAGCTGGAGGTTGGGGAAGACGCCGACGTTGATTCCGTGCCCCGCGACCTGTTCCAAATAGGAGTCGAAGGCGTCGTCGCCGACCTCCTCCCGCAATTGATCGAAGAGGCCGGTTGCGTTCGGCAGCGTGCTGAGTCGGTCGACGAGTGGTTGCGTCGACGTGGTGCCGGGGTCGATGACGGAGTGCCCGTTCGGATAGGAGCGGGCACTCGCCGTGGAGAGGCTGCTCGCGTAGCGCACGTTCTTCTTCAGACGCTCCTGCATGACATTGAAGAACGACCGGTGTGTGAATCCCGCGTGATAGCCGTCGAGGCCGTTCTCCATCTGGAACTTCCAGTTCCCCACCATGTCGACTCGGTGGGCATGACGGTGCGCCGTCAACGGCCGCCCACCGGCCTGGTCCAAGAACCGGTCGATGTAGAAGATGACGCCTTCACCCAGGTGGTCGACAAGGCTCGGAACGTCGTCTCGGAACGAGCCGAAGATCAGGCCCCGATAGGACTCGACGCGCGGCATCTCAACGAGTCCGAGCCGCTCACGGAAGTTCTCCTCCTGCCGGTCCGGAATCGGTACGCCGACCAGTGATCCGTCGTTCGCATAGGTCCAGCCGTGGTATTGGCAACGGAACGACTTCGCGTTGCCGTTCGCGAACTCGCACACCAACGCAGCTCGATGGCGGCACCGGTTGACGAGGGCCCGAATGGTCTCGTCCTCACTGCGAACCAGGATCACCGGCTCGCGTCCTACCGGCAACGTGAGGTAGTCACCGACTGTCGGGATCTGGCTCTCGTGCGCGAGATAGACCCACGTGTTCTTGAAGATGTTCTCCATCTCGGCGTCGAAGACCGCGGGGTCGCGATAGACCCGGCGGTGAACACCGTCGTTCCTCACCAAGGAGGAGTACTCCTGCTTAGCTGTTGGTGCCGACATCCTGACTCCTATCGAGCGATTGAAGGTAGGCCGTTGTTCAACGGTCGAGGCTCGGGACGACGACTGGATGCACCATGGCCGCGGCCCCGTCGCCACTGCGCACTGCAGCGATGGCGTCCGCCACCGCCTCCAATCCGAAGGTCCCGGAGACCATGGGTGCGAACAGCTGGCCGTCCTGCTCCAACAGGCGCAGTGCCTCGTCGATGGCCCAGCTGTCGCGCGCTGCCACGCCGAGAAGCGCTAGCTCCAGTCGTGCGATGCGATCGCAGTCGATCGCCGTCAATGCGCCGCGCTTGAGGCCCGCGAGCACGATCCGCCCGCGCGGGGCGGCGACCTTGATCGCTGTGGAGACCACCTGATCGGCGTCCGGAGTGACATCGACGATCACGTCGGCGCCGCGACCGGCGGTGTGCTCGCTGATCACGTCCGCGAGCGACTCACGATCCGAGCGAACAAGGACATCGGCGCCCAGCTGCGCCGCAACGGCCAGGCGATCGTCGTCCCCGCGCACGCCGCTCGCGATCACCAGGCCGGCCCCGGCGCGCCGAGCCGCAGCAATAGTCCCGAGGCCGTGCTGACCCACGCCGCAGACGAGGACGACCTCGCCCGGACGCAGGTGCGCCGACGTGAGCCAGGAGATTCCGTTCGAGATGGGTACGAACAGCGTCGCGAGCTCGCTGGCCAGACCGGCCGGGACCCGATGGGCAGTCGCCAACGGGGACATGAAGACGCGGTCAGCTAGGCCGCCCCATAGCGATGGCGCGTTCTCCACCGGCGTCGAGCCGTATCGTCCTGACCTCGGGCAGAGCCGATGCGCTCCACTGCGACAGTAGGAACACGCGCGGCACGGCAGTGCCTCTTCGAGAACGACGCGATCACCGACCGCGATGTCAGCGAAGTACGGCGAGCTCGCGTCGATCTCGGCGACCCGGCCCACGATCTCATGGCCCAGGACGGCGGGGCCCGATCGCGGACCGCTCTCCACGGCATGCACGTCGCTACCGCAGATCCCGCACGCCTCGACGTCGAGCCAGGCACCGCCGGCAGGCAAGGCAGACAAGGGGATGCGCTCGATATTGAGACGCCTGGCGCCGCGCAGGACCGCAGCCCGGACTGTGGTCACGACCTCTCCGCACCGTCAGCGTAGATATCGGTGAGCAGCCATCGTCTCTGCTCTTCAGGACTGGCGAAGCAGAAGCTCACCAGATCGAGGGGATCCAGACTGACCGACATCCCCGAGTCGACGTCCCGCAGCACGAGCCTCGTGCCGCTCCCCTGATGCAGCACGCGGACACCCACCGCGGCGAACTCATTCGCGATCACCACCTCCCGCAGGTCACCGAGGTCGTTCTGGCGCCCCACGCCCAGACCTGCATGCACGGCACCTGCGGGCGGTGGATCTTGCAGCATCGTCCAGATCTCCTCGAGGTGCGCGCCCGCACCGATCGACTCGCGATCAGCCTAGACAATGCACGATATATAGGAGGTCGGCCTTGCGCCAGGGTGTACCTGGACTGGTGGTCGCGATGCTGGATCCGGACGATGCCGGAGCGGCCTACATCGCCGAGGTCACCGCTTGGGCTCCCGTCGCCTTCTCACGCAGAGCGGCGACCATCGCGTCAGGGTCCTCGGCGGAGTAGACAGCCGAGCCGGCGACGAAGACGTCCGCCCCCGCCTCGGCGCACCGCTCGATCGTCTCCAGACTGACCCCGCCGTCGACCTGCAGCCAGGTCTGGACACCGTGCTTGTCCATCAGCGCACGTGCGCGACGGATCTTCGGCAGGCACAGGTCGAGGAACTTCTGGCCGCCGAATCCCGGCTCCACGGTCATGATCAGCACCATGTCGAGCTCCGCCAGCAAGTCCTCGTACGGCTCGATCGGAGTGGCCGGCTTGAGCGCCATACTGGCGCGGGCGCCCTGGCCACGGATCTCGCGAGCGAGCCGGACCGGCGCCTTGGCGGCCTCCACGTGGAAGGTCACGCTCCCCGCGCCCGCCTCTGCGTACACCGGGGCCCAGCGGTCGGCGTCCTCGATCATCAGGTGCGCGTCCAGCGGCGTACTTGTGGCCCTGCTCAGCGCCTCGACCATGACCGGGCCGAACGTCAGGTTGGGCACGAAGTGGTTGTCCATCACGTCGACATGCACCCAGTCGGCGCTGCCGATCCGGGCAACCTCACTGGCGAGGTTGGCGAAGTCGGCGTTGAGGATGCTCGGCGTGATCTGGATGTCTCCCACGAGGTCAGCCTAGGGGCTCGGACTCATCGCGTTCCGCCCACTCCAGCAGCGTGCTGAGGTCGCACGGCGTGCCATCGATGTCGGCGTGCAGGTCGCCCAGCTCGGCGAAGCGGGCCGGGACGGTGCGGATGGTGAAGTCTCGCGGGTCGGCGTCGTCGATCTCGTCCCAGCGGAGCGGCGTGGACACGCGCGCGTCCGGCAGACCGCGAACGGAGTAAGCGGCGGCGATGGTGTGATCCCTGGCGTTCTGGTTGTAGTCCACGAAGACCGCTGCGGGATCGCGGTCCTTCTTCCACCACGCCGTGGTCACGTCCCGCGGAGACCGTCGCTCGACCTCGCGCGCGAAGGCGAGAGCCGCGCGGCGTACCGCCTTGAACTCATGGTCGGGCTTGACCCGCACGTAGATGTGGAGGCCCTTGCTGCCCGACGTCTTCGGATAGCCGGCCGCCCCGAGTTCGTCGAGGACCTCGTGCACGACGTGAGCGACGCGGCGGATGGTGGCGTAGTCGCACTCCGGGCCCGGGTCGAGGTCGATCCGCCACTCGTCGGGCTTCTCGGTGTCGCCACGACGGCTGTTCCAGGGATGGAACTCGACCGTGGACATCTGCACCGCCCAGATCACCGATCCGAGCTCGGTGACACAGAGCTCATCGGCCGTCCGTTTCCAGCGTGGGAAGAACAGCTCGACCGTCTCCACCCAGTCGGGTGCGCCGGACGGGATCCGCTTCTGGTGGACCTTCTCCCCCGGCTCCCCGGTCAGCCCCTTCGGGAAGCGGTGCAGCATGCACGGCCGCTCGTAGAGCGCGTTGACGATGCCCGGGCCGACCGCGAGGTAGTAGTCGACCAGGTCCAGCTTGGTCGCGCCGCCGGCGAATCCGGCTGCCTGCGGGAAGTAGACCCGGTCCGGGTTGGTGACCTTGATGACGCGACTGTCCACCTCGATCTCGACGGACGGCTGCGGCGACGGCACACGGCGAGCCTAATGGCCGTTCGGATCGGCTCGCAGGCTGAACGCTTGTGCCGTGGCACGAGCGACGTATCGCCGGTCGCGCGGGCCGCGCGTCCACAGCGGATCGCTGGTCCTCAACCCGGTTGCCTGGAGCTCGCGCTTGAGCACCTTGTTGGTAGCGGTGCTGGGCAGCTCGGTGGTGATCCGGACGTACCGAGGCCATGCCTTCGGTGAGAGGTCCGGCTGCTCGTTGAGGAACGCTGCGAACCCGGCCGGATCGAGCGTCCCGCCGGCCCGCAGCACCAGCGCGGCCATCAGGTCGTCCCCGACATCGTCGGCCGGCACGCCGTAGACCGCCGCAAGGCTGATGTCAGGATGGCGCAGCAGCAGTCGCTCGATCGGAGCGGCGGCGAGGTTCTCGCCGTCGACGCGCAACCAGTCGGAGGTACGGCCGGCGAGGTAGACATAGCCGGCCACGTCACGATAGGCGAGGTCACCGGACCAGTAGATGCCGTCGCGCATCCGCTCCTCGGTCGCAGCGTCGTCGCCGTAGTAGCCGGAGAAGAAACCGGCGCCGTCGGTGTTGACCAGCTCACCGACCGCCTCATCGAGGTTGGTGACCCGCCCCTCAGCGTCGAAGACGGCGCGCGGGCACTCCTCGCCCGTCGTACGCCGATAGACGGCCACGCCCTCGCGCGGCAGCCCGATCGACCCAGCTGGTGTCTCGGGCACGCGGCTGACGATGACGGCGTTCTCGGTGGAGCCGAAGCCATCCCAGACCACGCAGCCGAACCGCCGACCGAACTCCTCGATGTCGCGGTCCGAGGCCTCGTTGCCGAACAGGAAACGCAACGGGTTGTCTGCGTCATCAGGCCGCTCGGGTGTGGCAAGCACATAGGCGAGCGGCTTGCCGACGTAGTTGGCGTAGGTGGCGCCGAAGTGCCGCACGTCGGCCAGGAAACCGCTCGCGCTGAACCGCCGCGCCAGTGCGAGCGTCGCGCCGCCGGCCAGCGCCGGCCCGAAGGCGGCGGCGATCGCGTTGCTGTGGAACAGCGGCATCGCGCAATAGCAGACGTCGTCCGGGCCGAGACCGAAGCGGTCGGCGAGCAGGTATGCCGACGTCAGCACCATGCGGTGGGCGACCTTGACCGCCTTCGGCTCGCCGCTGGTTCCGGAGGTGAAGATCAGCATGAACGTGTCTTGAGCGTCGATCACGGGGAAAGCACCCGGATCGCGCTCAGCGTCGGCGACCCGCTCGCGCCACGCCGGATCGGCGGTGTCGATCACCTCGACACCGCCGAGGTCGATCCCGTCCAAGAGCGGCCTGAGCGTCGCATCGGTCAGCACGAGCGCGCAATCGGACCGGCGGATATCGGCCGCCAACGCCTCCCCGCGCCGAGTGGCGTTGACACCGACGGTGACGTGCCCGCCGATCGCGCCAGCACCGAGCAGCATCGCCATCTCCGGGGTGTTCTCCAGCAGGACGCCGACATGCCGCGGACCACCATCGGGCAGCGCGTGGTCCAACAGTCCCGCCACTAGATGCGCACGAGCCGCACACTCCGCGATGTACTCCGGCCAGGTCCAGACCTCCTCCTCGAACGCTAGCGCGACACCGGTGTCGTGCTCATGCGAGAGGAGCAGATCGCGTAGCTGTCGCGGATCGACCATCCCCCGACCTTAGAAGCGAGCAGAATTCCTGTCACGGGTGTCACGCGCCCGGCCGGCCGAGGAGTCAAGAGGACGTGGGCACCACACCATCCGACCAGGACGAGTTCGCACGCTTCGTCCATGCCACCGGCATCCAGCTGTATCGCACCGCGCTTCTGCTGACCGGCGACCATCATCTCGCCGAGGACCTCACCCAGACGACCTACGCCAAGGTCTTCGCCTCCTGGCGGCGCGTCCACCGCGCCCAGAACCCGGTTGGCTACGCGCGCACCATCTTGCTCAACACGTTCCTCTCCCACCGGCGTCTGCGCCGCTCCGGCGAGCAGCCGGGCCGCGCCGCCGATCTGACAGAGACGCTCGCCGGCTCCACCTACGAAGCGACGAGCGATGCCGACCCCAGCACCCGTGTCGACCTGCTGGCCGCGCTTGCGCGGCTGTCGCCGACCGACCGGGCCGTGCTGGTCGCGCGCTACTGGGAGGACCGCAGCATCACCGAGACCGCGGGCGATCTCGGCCTGAGCGAGGCCGCCGTCCGTACCCGCTCCAAGCGAGCACTCGAGCGGCTGCGTCCGCTCGTGCTCGACCTGTCTCCCGAAGGGATCATGTGATGAACGATCTGCCCACCCTCATGCGCGCGCGCGTCGAGTCCGAGCACCCCGACCTCTTCGCCCTCACGACCGGATCGATCCGCCGCGGCCGGCGCATCCGACACGTCCGGTACGCCGGGGCGGCCCTGGCGAGCGCCGCCGTGGTCGCCGGCGTCGCGCTCGGCGCTATCACGCTCGCCGGAGGGCACCCGAGCGCCACCGAGGTGCAGCCCGCTGCCGGCCAGAGCCTCGATATCTCCTCGCCCGCACCGAGACCGTCGCCGATCCCCCTCGACCTCAGCCCGGTGACGGGCGGGAAGCTGGTCGTTCCGCCGAAGGCCGCATCGGGCGTGCACTCGCTCGAGAACCTGACACCGATGGCCCCGGGAACGGTCGGTCCGAGGCCCGAGCGCAAACCGTTCCGGGTCACCCTGAAAGGCTGGACCTGCGGTCCCGCTGCGGATGAGAAGTTCGACTGCATCGGCCCGACCGATGACGGCGCACACGTCGTATGGCGGCCGGCGAGCGACCATGCCGACTGGGCCAACGGTTCGCCGGACAAGCAGGCCGACTGGGTGAGTGGCGTCCACGACGGTGTCTTCGTCACCATCGATGGCGCGGCCGCCCAGGAGCTGGGCGCCTCGCTCGTGTGGAAATGACGCTGGTGTGAGTGCCAGCGTGACCTATGGACCACGCTGACACTCACACGACGGCCCTGACGACCGCGTCACCGTCCCCACATATGGCGCACCACACATGGGGGGTGGCGGTGGCCGACAGGTCGTTCGTCGCGTCATCTACGCTCTGCAGGGCGCGAGGCCGTGCTCCTCGTCCCCGGCACGATCGACGCGCAGGCGCTCAGCTTGCCCGTCGTGGGCTGCGCTCCCGCTCTCTGGCAGCAGCGCACGGGCAGTGCCTTCGACAATGCGCTCAACTCGGGTGCCGAGACCTTCGCCGGGCGGTCCTACACCCACGTCTACACGCAGCTAGACGAGGTCGTCGTACCGAACTTCGACGAGACCGGCAGCAGCTCGCTGCACACCGGCGCCGGACAGATCCCCACCATGACCGCGACCAGCCCGCACGTCGCGGTCGAGCCGACGCTCAAGCCGTACGTGCTGCGCTGACCGGCTCAACTGTCGGCGACCAACGCCGCCGCGAAGCCGACGAACACCACGCCGGTCGCCGCCTCGATGCCGCGTCGAACGCGGCGGGACTCGATCACCCGGCGAGCAGCCATCGCGGCGAGGATGATGCACAGCAGTGCGACAGCACCCACGCCGGTGAGGGTCAGGGCGTAGGCGCACAGCGTCGGCAGGCTCGCATGCTCACCCACGAACTGCGGCAGCACCGCGAGGTTGAACGCCAACACCTTCGGGTTGGTGATGTTGCACAGGAAGCCCTGACGCACCGCCCTCCACCGGGACGCCGTCCCGGCCGGCGCCGCCTCCCAGGAGGAGTCGATGCCGCGGCGAGCAGCGAGCAGCGCGAGCACGCCGAGATAGAGCAGGTAGCAGGCGCCGGCCCAGCGGATGGCCTCGAAGACCGGCCGGGCGTGCTCGATCACGGCACCGAGCCCGGAGGCGGCGAGCAGTCCCTGGGCCGCACCGGCAATGCTGATCCCGAGCATCGTCCACAGCCCCACCACACGGCCACCGACCACCGTGCTGCGCAGCGTCAGGAAGCTGTCAGGTCCGGGCGCGAAGGCCAGCACCGTGCAGAAGACGACGAAGGACAGGTAATGCGCCACGAGCGGCAGCCTAGGCCGTCGTGGAACCTCGCCGCAGCACCGCGATGAACATCGCATCGGTCGCGTGCCGGTGGGGCCAAAGCTGCACCGTGTTGGGCAACGGACCAGCCGAATCCGGTATGCCGCCGGCCGCACCCGACACAGGTTCCACGACCACGGTCGGGTCCTCGGCGAGGATCGCCGCGACGATGTCGCGGGTCTCGGCCAGGGCCGGGCTGCAAGTGGCGTAGACGACCACGCCGCCGAGACGCACGAGGTCGAGCGCGGACCGAAGCAGCTCCTGTTGCACCGGGACCAGGTCGGCGATGTCACTGGCCTTGCGACGCCAGCGCGACTCCGGGCGGCGTCGCAGCGCACCCAGACCACTGCATGGTGCGTCGACCAGGACACGATCGAAGCTGCCTGGCCGGAAGGGCGGCTTCGTGCCGTCGGCGGCCACGACGCGCGGGACACCATTGGCGCGGACCAGCCCGGCACGATGCGGTTGACGCTCGTTGCCGATCAGCACGGCACCCGCCTGGTCGGCCAACGCGTCGAGCAGCGCAGCCTTCCCGCCGGGACCGGCACACAGGTCGAGCCAGAGCTCGCCTTCGGCTCCTGAGCCTGCCTGACGGTCGATCGGCGCCTCAGCCAGGGCCAGCGCAACCAGCTGAGAGCCCTCGTCCTGCACTCCAGCCCGTCCTTCGGCGACAGCCGGGATCTCCGCCGGCGAGCCGCCCGCGAGAGTGACGCCGTACGGCGAGAAGCGGGTCGCCGCTCCGGCGAGCTCGCCTCGGTTCGACCGGCCGGGCCGCGCCACCAGCGTGACCCTCGGAGGCTCGTTGTCGGCGGTGAGCAGCGCTTCGAGCTCGCGGTCCCCGGACGAAGCGGTGGCACTTTCCGGCGTGTCGCCCACCGTTTCGTCCGGTGCGCACACCGTCAGTGCCTCGTCCAACAGCTCCACCACCCAGGCGGGATGAGAGGTCCGGTCCGGCAGCGGCATGTCGGCCGCCCACTCGTCGAGGGACTTGGCGGCGACCTTGCGCAGCACCGCATTCGTGAATCCGCCGGCCCCGGGGCCGACCTTGGACTTCACCAGATCGACGGTCGTCGAGATGGCGGCATGGGTGGGCACCCGCATGGCCAGGATCTGGTGGGTGCCGAGCCGCAGCAGGTCGAGGACTTTCGCCTCGACCTTGGCGAGCGGCCGGTCGACACAGGCGCCGAGGACGGCGTCGTACGTGCCGATCCCCCGCAGCGTGCCGGAGGCAAGCTCGGTGGCGAACGCCGCGTCGCGCCCGCTCAGGCCCAGCCGGGCCAGGACATGCGGCAGCGCGAGGTTGGCGTAGGCATCCTCGACGCGGACCGCCTTGAGCACCTCGAAGGCGGCCAGCCTGGCCGGGTCCAGCGGCGTCCGGGGACCACGCGGCGGCTGACCCGGACGACCCCGACGGGCCGGCCGGCCCGAGCGGCCGTTATGCGTCGAACCGGACACCGGACTCCACCCGTGCACCGCGCGCCCAGTCGGCCGCAGCCATCTCCTTCTTGCCGAACGCCTTCACCTGGCCCAACCGGACCGCGACCGTGCCGGTGCCGACCAGGACGTCGTTCTTGCGGACCTCGAGCACACCCGCCTCGAGGCGCTCGTCGGTCGGCTGCACCGGCCCGACCTTGAATCGCTCCCCGTTGAGCAGCGTCCACGCGCCCGGGGCGGGCGAGCACGCCCGGATCTGCCGTTCGATGCCGACCGCCGGATGGCTCCAGTTGACCTGGGCGTCCTCGGGGTTGATCTTCGCCGCATAGCTGACGCCGTCGGTCGGCTGCTCACGAGCGACGAGCGACCCGTCGGCGATGCCGTCGAGGGTAGCGACCAGCAGACCGGCGCCGCCCTCGGCGAGCTTGGCCAGCAGCGTGCCGGCGGTGTCGTCGGGCCGGATCATCTGCGTCATCACGCCGTACGTCGGGCCCGCATCGAGCTCCTTGACGATCCGGAACGTCGTCGCGCCGGTGATCTCCTCGCCCTCCCAGATCGCGCGCTGGACCGGGGCCGCGCCCCGGTATGAGGGCAGCAGCGAGAAGTGCAGGTTGACCCAGCCGTGCTCGGGGATGTCGAGCGCGCTCTGCGGCAACATCGCGCCATAGGCGACCACCGGACACACGTCGGGCGCGAGGGCCTTCAGCTGGTCCTGGAACTCGGGATCGCGCGGGTGCTCGGGCTTGAGCACCGGTACGCCGAGCGCCTCGGCCCGCTGCGCGACCGGAGATGCGACGAGCCTGCGGCCGCGCCCCGCCGGAGCATCGGGGCGGGTGACGACGCCGACCAACTCGTGGTCGCTGTCGGCGATCGCCTCGAGGGCGGGCAACGCCACATCAGGCGTGCCAGCGAAGACGACCCTCATCAGCCGATCACCGCCCTGTCCCGAACATCGGATGAGGGCTGAGCTTGACCTGCGGCTTGTCCAGGCCGAACCACTCCGACTCGCGGATGTCCCGCATCGCCGCCTTGCGGGCAGCCTCATCGAGCCGGTCGATGAAGAGGATCCCGTCGAGATGGTCAGTCTCGTGCTGGATCGCTCGCGCGAGCAGCTCGGACCCCTCGACAGTCACCGGGTCGCCGTGCATGTTGAAGCCGTTCGCGACCACGTGCATCGCACGGCGGGTGTCATAGGTCAGACCCGGCAGGGAGAGGCAGCCCTCGTCGCCGTCCTGGCACTCATCGGACAGGCTCAGCTGTGGGTTGACCAGGTGTCCGACCTCGCCGTCGACATACCACGTGAAGACCCTCAAGCCCACGCCGATCTGAGGCGCCGCAAGGCCGGCCCCGGGGGCGTCGAGCATGGTGTCGGTGAGGTCCTCGACGAGCTTGCGCAACTCCTTGTCGAAGTCCACGACCTCGGTCGCCGGACGGCGCAGGATCGGGTCGCCGAAAAGGCGGATGGGCTGAATGGCCATAGGGGCCAGTCTATGGAGGCCGTGGGGTTGTCACAGACTCGGCGGGTCGACCTGGACCCGCACCGGGTCGAGGCGGCGCGCGGAGCGGATCCGCTGCAGCTCGCCGAGCGCCGATGAGAGTGCTGCGCCGTCGCCATGCGGCACTCGCACCACCAGGCGCTGCTCGGCCCTGGGGTCGTCAGGGTCGGCCCCGTCGACCGGGACCGGGCCGAGAAGCTCGGCGTGCTCGGGGAGGTCGAGCAGGGTGCGCGCATCAGCGAGGGCCCCCGGCTCACCGCTGATCGCCGCCAGCCGGGACGCCGGCGGAAGGTGTGCCAGTGCGCGCTGATCGGCCTCGCGGGCTGCGAACCCCGGCTGATCCCACCGCACCAGCGCCTGCACCGCCGGGTGGCCGGGGTCCCCCACGAGGAGCACCCGCCCGCCGGGCATCACCAGGCCGGCCGCGTTGCTCCAGCGCCGCAGTGCCTCCTCGTCGGTGCGGAGGTCCGGCCGACCGAGCAGCAGCCAGGTATCGAGTAGCAGCACCGCTGCATAGCCCGCTGCTGCGACCGGCTCCCCACCCGGCGTGGCCACCACGATCGCCGGCCGGCCCGGGACCGAGTCGAGCACCCGCTCGCCGCTGGACGAGACCACCCGCACTCCCGGAAAGGCCCGGCCGAGCTCCTCGGCCGTGCGCGCGTCGCCGACGATCGGCGCGCGCAGCCCACGGCCGCCGCAGATCGGGCACGCCCACCCCTCGGCCGCCACGCCGCACCAGCCGCAGCGGGGCGGCGTGACCGGGCCGGTGAGCTGCAACGGGCCGGTGCATACCGGGCATCGGGCCGACGTCCGACAGGTGTCGCAGGCCAGCGCTGCGGCATAGCCGCGCCGGGGCGTCTGCACCAGGACAGGACCCTGCTCGAGGGCACTCTTGATCGTCGCGAACGCGTCCCGCGGCACGCGGGAGACCCGGGCGAGCGGATCGCGCTCCAGATCGAAGTCAGTGGCGCCGGTGGCGGCCACCGTCACCCGGTCACGGGCGAATGCCCGAGTCGGTGCGATCGGGTGCGCCCAACCGGTGCGCACGAGCTGATCCGCCTCGACCGTGCGGGCGAACCCACCGATCAGCGCCGCAGTGCCCTCCTGATCCGAGCGCAGCAGCAGCACCTCACGAGCGTGCGGATAGGGGGCACGCGGCTCGGCATGGTTGTCGTCGCCGTCGTCCCACAGCGCGACCAAGCCCAGATCGTGAACGGGTGCGAAGGCTGCCGCACGCGTGCCGACGACAACCTTCACCGTGCCGCGAGACACCGCCAGGAACGCTCGATAGCGCTCGGCCGGCCCGGCGTCGGCGGTGAGCGTGACGTGATGGCCGGGGCCGAGCACCGCCTCCAGCGCGGCAGACAGCCGGGCCACCGTCCTCCGGTCGGGCACGATCAGCAGACTGCCGCGCCCACCCGCCAGCGCTGCGGCGGCTGCATGCGCGACCAGCAGCGGCCAGTCCGTACCGGCGGCGGTGTGCCACACGGTGCGGGGCACCCCTCCGTCGCGGAGGTGACGCAGGAAGGCGGCCCCAGGCTCGTGGCCGGCCCACGCCGCCTCCGCGGCACGAACATCCCAGCGCGCTGGCCGCGGCGGAGCCACCGAGGAGTCGCGCTCGGTGGTGGCATGCCGGGCCGGCACGGCCAGGCGCAGTACGTCGGAGCGAGTCCCGGCGTACCGCTCCGCGATCCTCGCCGTGAGCACTGCGACCGCCGGCGACAGCACCTGCTCCGGACTCATCACACGGCGCAGCGGGGCGAGTTTGCCCTGGTGGTCACTCTCGGCAGCTCGGGCCACGACGAAGCCGTCGACGTCCTGCCCGGCGAAGCGGACCTTGACCCGCACGCCCGGCCGCACCGCATCGGCCATCGCCTTCGGCACGGCGTAGTCGAACGGGCGGTCAAGGTGAGCGAGCGGGAGGTCGACGAGCACGCGGGCGACCGGATCGACGTCGGTGATCTCTGCCTCGACTGCTTTGCGCTTCTTGGTCGCGCGCGCCTTCGCGCGCCCCTCGGCCACCCGGTCTCGGACGAAACCGGGCAGCTCGAGGAGCTGGTCGGCGTCAGGTCTGGAGGTGGCCATGCGCGCAGTTCTACCAGTGGGTCCTGACAAGCCGCCGAGCTGGGATCAGGCCCCGGCAGCAGCCTTCAGTGCGTCGGCACGGTCGGTCTTCTCCCAGGTGAACTCCGGCAGCTCGCGGCCAAAGTGACCGTAGGCGGCGGTCTTCGCGTAGATCGGCCGCAGCAGATCGAGGTCACGGATGATCGCAGCGGGCCGCAGATCGAAGACCTCGAGGACGGCCTTCTGGATGTTCTCCACCGGGACGGTCGCGGTGCCGAAGGTCTCGATGAACACACCGACCGGCTGCGCCTTGCCGATGGCGTAGGCGACCTGGACCTCGGCACGACGGGCCAGGCCCGCAGCGACGATGTTCTTGGCGACCCAGCGCATCGCGTAGGCGGCCGAGCGGTCGACCTTGGACGGGTCCTTGCCGGAGAACGCTCCACCACCGTGGCGGGCCATGCCGCCGTAGGTGTCGACGATGATCTTGCGGCCGGTCAGGCCGGCGTCGCCCATCGGGCCGCCGACCACGAACTTGCCGGTCGGGTTGATGTAGAGCTTGTAGTCGTCGACGGCGACCGAACCCTTGAAGCGGTCCAACACCGGCTCGATGACGTTGACCTGAATGTCCTTGGCCAGTTGCTCCTGGGAGATGTCCTCGGCGTGCTGGGTGGACAGCACGACGGCGTCGACTCGGACGGCGCGGTTCTCGTCGTCGTACTCGATGGTGACCTGGGTCTTGCCGTCAGGGCGCAGGTAGGCGAGCGTGCCGTCCTTGCGCACCTCGGTGAGGCGCTCGGCGAGCGACTGCGCGATCTTGATCGGCAGCGGGAAGAGCTCGGTGGTCTCGTCGGTGGCGTAGCCGAACATCAGACCCTGGTCGCCCGCGCCCTGCTTGTCGAGCGCGTCGACCGAGGACTCGACGCGGTCCTCGTAGGCGTCGTCGACGCCCTGGGCGATGTCGGCCGACTGGCCGCCGATCGCGACCTGGACGCCGCAGCTGGCGCCGTCGAAGCCCTTCTCGGAGGAGTCGTAACCGATCTCGAGGATCTTGTTGCGGACCAGCTCGGCCACCGGCGCGTAGGCGTTGGTCCGGACCTCACCGGCCACGACCACGAGTCCGGTGGTCAGGAGCGTCTCGACAGCAACCCGCAGGTTGGTCTTGTCCGGGTCGTGCTCGATCAGATAGTCGAGGACGGTGTCGCTGATCTGGTCAGCGATCTTGTCCGGGTGACCCTCGGTCACCGACTCTGACGTGAAAAGACGTCCGGTCACGAATGTGCTCCGTTTCTTGATCGGATGAGTGGACTTAGCCTAATGGGAGCTCAGAGCTCGCCATGAATGTGGTCGACGATGTGGTCCACGATCACCTGCGCAAGCACGTTCTTCGAGCCGTGTGGAACCTCGGTCATGAGGCCGTCGGCGCCGAGGATGACCGCTTCGTTGTCGGAGCTGCCGAAGACGGCGCCCCCGCTGACGTCGTTGACCACCAGCAGGTCGCAGCCCTTGCGAGCAAGCTTCGCCCGGGCCAACTCGAGGACCGAGCCGGTCGCGTCGCCGGTCTCCGCGGCGAACCCGACGACCACCTGGCCGGGACGGCTCCGGTGGTGGCTCAGCTCGGCGAGGATATCGGCGTTCTGGGCCAGCTCGATGCTTGGGGCGGACCCGTCGACGGCCTTCTTGATCTTGGCGTCCGACACGCGGGTGGGACGGAAGTCCGCCGGGGCCGCCGCCATCACCACCGCATCCGCGCTCGCTGCGGCGGCGAGCATCGCGTCGTGGAGCTCGGCGGTGGTCTCCACCCGCAGCACCTTCACCCCGGCCGGGTCAGGCAGGGCGACGTTGGCCGCGACCAGGGTGACCTCGGCGCCACGTGCGGCGGCGGCACGCGCGATGGCGTAGCCCTGCAGGCCGCTCGAGCGGTTGCCGAGGAAGCGAACCGGGTCGAGGTACTCGCGGGTCCCACCGGCGCTCACCGCGACATGGCGACCGGCGAGGTCGCTGACTCCCCCACGGGCCAAGACGGCCTGACACAGCTCGAAGATCTCCACCGGGTCGGGCAGACGCCCCTTGCCGGTGTCCTTGCCGGTCAGCCGGCCCTCGGCCGGGTCGATCACCACCGCACCCCGACGACGCAGCGTGGCGACGTTGTCCTGGGTGGCTGCGTGCTCCCACATCTCGGTGTGCATCGCCGGCGCGAACACGACCGGGCAGCGTGCGGTCAGCAGCGTGTTGGTGAGCAGGTCGTCGGCTAGGCCGTGCGCGGCACGGGCCAGCGTGTTGGCGGTGGCCGGTGCGACGACCACGAGGTCGGCCTCCTGGCCCAGCCGCACGTGCGGCACCTCGGTGATGTTCTCGAAGACCTCGGTGGCGACCGACTTGCCGGAGAGGGCCTCCCAGGTCGGGGCGCCCACGAACTCCAGGGCGGAAGCCGTCGGTACGACGGTGACGTCGTACCCGTTCTCGGTGAAGCGCCGCAGCAGCTCGGCCGCCTTGTACGCCGCGATGCCGCCGCTCACGCCGAGGACGACACGCGGCTTGCGATCCTGCCCCTGAACAGCGTCGGGCCGCTCCCCCGACGGGGAAGCGGCCGACGTCGTGTCGTGAATGGTCAGAGCAGACTCACTCGCCTGCGGCGAACGGGTCCTCGACCGTGGCGGCGCGCGCAGCGGCCTCCTCGGCGGCCAGCTCGGCCGGGTCGACGTCCTCGCAGGTGAGCAGGTCCTCGTTGATCTCGCGCAGCGCGATCGAGAGTGGCTTCTCCTGGACGTGTGTGTCGACGAGGGGGCCGACGTACTCCAGCAGGCCCTCGCCGAGCTGGGAGTAGTAGGCGTTGATCTGGCGGGCGCGCTTGGCGCTGTAGAGAACCAGCTTGTACTTGCTGTCGGTCTTCGAGAGCAGGTCGTCGATCGAGGGGTTGGTCACGCCCTGGGCGTCGATTGCGGGGGCAGCCACGTTGAGCCTCACTGGTCTTCGGGTGGAATGGTCGCGCCCCGAGGGACGCCGAACTTCATCAAGGCTACCAACTCGTCGGCGGCCGCACTAACTTCGCGGTTGACGATGGTGACGTCGAACTCCTTCTCCGCGGCGAGTTCGACCTTGGCCGTCTCCAGCCGTCGCTCCCGCTCGGCCTCGCTCTCGGTGCCGCGGCCCACGAGCCGACGGACGAGCTCCTCCCACGACGGGGGTGCGAGGAAGACGAACAGCGCGTCGACGCCACCGAGCCGGCTCAGAGTACGACGGACCTGGCGAGCGCCCTGGAGATCGATCTCGAGCAGTGCCGGGCGACCGGTCGCGAGCGCCGCCTCCACCGGCCCGCGCGGCGTACCGTACCGGGCGACCTTGTGCACCGTCGCCCACTCCAGCAGCTGGTCCTCGGCCACCATCCGGTCGAACTCCTCGTCGGAGACGAAGAGATAGTGCACGCCGTTGACCTCGCCGGGGCGGGGCGGTCGCGTGGTGGCCGAGACCGACATCCACACGTCGGGATGCTCGGCCCGGATCGCTGCCGCGACGGTGCCCTTCCCGACAGCGGTCGGGCCGGCGAGCACGACGAGACGCCCCGGGCTGCCCCCTTCGGCCCCGACCGGATCAGTCTCAGCCACGCGACGCGAACTCCTCGCCCAGTGCTGCGATCTGCTTCGCACCCAGTCCCGACACGCGACGGCTCTCGGCGATGCCGAGCCGCTCCATCACCTGGCGGGCGCGCACCTTGCCTAGACCGGGCATGGACTGGAGCAGGTCGAGCACCTTCATCCGGCCGACGACGTCGTTGCTCCGGCCCTCCTCGATGACCTCGAGGATGGTGGCGCCGGTCGTCTTGAGCCGGTTCTTCACCTCGGCACGCTCCCGGCGGGAGGCCGCGGCCTTCTCCAGGGCGGCCTGGCGTTGTTCGGGAGTCAGCGGAGGAAGTGCCACAGAAGTCCTACTTCGATGAGTCTTGACGGGATGAGTCGGACGGTGCGACCGCCTCGGGTGCGGTCCGCGCCAATCTAGTCAGAACCGCTCGGGTGCGGCAACGGAGCCCCTGCCGGCGCACGCTCACAGAGTCAGCGGCGTATGGCAGACGTCGCGGGCCTGCTGTTGCACGGCGTTGAGCGCCGTCACCGTGGTGCTGCTGCCCAGGGCCGTGGCAGCGGCGGCGATGGCCTGCTGCTGTGCCGTGGTGACGCCGGTGGGGGGATGCTTGGCGTCGTACTTCTTGGCGTCGACTCCAGCCTTGGTGAGCACGTCCTGCAGCGCTGTCAGCCTGGAGACCACGGTGTCCCAGTCTTTGCGGATATCGCTCGGTGCCTTGCCTTGCAGGGATCGGAAGATCGGCAACGCGTCGATCAGGGCGGCGTTCCCGCCGTCGCCGAGGACCGTCGACAGGCGCTGTTGGTTGTCCTTCACCACCCCGCAGTAGGCGTCCTCCGAGGAAGCTCCGCAGGCACTCAAGCCGGTTGCGAGCACGAGTGTCGCGAGCGCGCCCCGGACGAGGTGGTGGCCCGCACGGCGTGTTGCCCGCAGTTTCATCCGGGGCGCAGCGCTCATCGCAGCTCGGCGTTGGTCCGCAGGGCGGCGTCGCGGAGTGCGGCGACGTCGGGGCCCGCCTTCAACAGGCCGCGCGAGGAGGACGGCAGCACCGGCAGATCGCCGAAGATGCGCTTGATATCGGCCGCGGTGCCGCCCTGCTCGCCGAAGCCCGGCGCCAGGATCGGGCCGTTGAACGCGAGGCCGGTGTCACCCGGGAGGCCGGTGGCCCCCGAGAGATCAGAAGCCGTGCCGATGGTCGCGCCGACGACCGCACCGAACGAGCCCAGCGGCGTGGCCCCAGCGTTGAGCGCCGCCAGATGTGCGAACATCCGGGCCGCGACCGTCTCACCGGTGTCGGTGACCGAGCGCTGCACCTCGGGGCCCTCCGCGTTGGAGGTCAGACCGAGCACGAACAGGCCGGCGTCATACTCCGCGGCCGAGGCGATGAACGGCGCCAGCGACCCGAATCCGAGATAGGGGCTCACCGTGATCGCATCGGACGCCAGCGGCGCGGCCGGATCGAGGTACGCGTCGGCGTACGCCTGCGACGTGGAGCCGATGTCGCCACGCTTCACATCGAGGAGCACCAGCGCGCCGGCCGCACGGGACTCGGCGATGACCCGCTCGAGTACGGCGATGCCGCGGGAACCGAAGCGCTCGTAGAAGGCGCTCTGCGGCTTGATCACCGACACATGCGGTGCGAGGCCCTCAACGGCGGTGAGCGCGAAGCGCTCCAAGCCGGCGACGTCGTCGTTCAGCCCCCATGCGGTCAACAGGGACGCATGCGGGTCGATGCCGGCACACAGCGGGCCGCGTGCCTCGACGGCGGCGTGCAGGCGTGCTCCGAACGTGCTCATGTCTCCCACTTTCCCTCAGTTCGCCCTCGGGCGTGGCCCCCACCCGGACTCACGCAGTCAGTGCCGCGGCGATCCGGCGTGCCCAGAACGGGCCCTCGTAGATGAACGCCGTGTAGCCCTGCAGCAGGTCAGCGCCCGCCTCGAGCCGCTCGACGGCGTCCGCCGGGGTGGTGACGCCGCCGACGCCGATCAGTGTCATGTCTGCACCGACCCGCTCACGCAGCAGCCGAATGACCTCAACGGCACGCGCCCGTAGAGGCTTGCCCGACAGGCCGCCCGCACCGATCTCGTTGAGCTCGTGCGGGTGGGCCCGCAGGCCGTCGCGGGTGATCGTGGTGTTGGTGGCGATGATGCCGTCCAGACCGATGGCGAGCGCCATGTCGGCGACCGCCAGCACGTCCTCGTCGGCCAGGTCCGGCGCGATCTTGACCAGCAGCGGGACACGGGCGTCGGTCGCCGCATCCGCAGTACGCCGGACATGCTCCAGCAGCGGCTGCAGCCGCTCGACCGACTGCAGGTTCCGCAGACCGGGCGTGTTGGGCGAGCTGACGTTGACGACGAGGTAGTCGGCGTACGGGGCGAGCAGGCGGGTGGACTTGGCGTAATCGGCCTCGACAGCCGCCTGGTCCTCCTCCGGTACGACCTTCGTCTTGCCGATGTTGACGCCCAGCACCGGCCGCTGCCTGCGGTCGCCGCGTTTGTCGAGACGCGCCGCCCGCTGCCGGAGCCGGATGGCGACGACCTCGGCACCGTCGTTGTTGAAGCCCATCCGGTTGACGATCGCCCGGTCGTTGACCAGTCGGAACAGCCGCGGCTGCGGGTTGCCGGGCTGCGGCTCCCCCGTGACGGTGCCGATCTCGACGTGGCCGAAGCCGAGGCCGCCCAGGGCGTCGATGCCCACGCCGTTCTTGTCGAATCCGGCCGCGAGGCCCAGGGCATTGGGGAAGGTCAGTCCCAGCGCCTTGACCGGCGATCCCGGCATCGACCTACGCGACAACACCGGCTCGGCCGCGCGGATCGCGGCGAACGCCTGATGATGGGCGTCCTCCGGATCCGACTTCACCAGGAACTGATCGAAGAGGACGCGGTAAGCGCGCCCCATCAGCGAGCTCCGGCGTTGAGCGTCGCCCACTCCTGCAGCGACCGCACACCGATGCCACCCTCGCGCAGCGCTGCGATGCCCTGGACCGCAGCTGCGGCGCCCTGCACGGTGGTGATGCACGGCGTACCGGAGAGGACCGCCGCCGAGCGGATCTCGTAGCCGTCGGCGCGCGCGCCGGTGGCCGAGCCGTTGGGCGTGTTCACGATCAGGTCGATCTCACCGTCGAGGATCATCCCGACCACGGTCTTCTCGCCGTCGGGGCCGGCACCCGAGGAGTGCTTGCGCACGAGCGTCGAGGGGATGCCGTTGCGGCGCAGCACCTCGGCAGTGCCCTGGGTAGCGAGGATCTCGAAGCCGTAGTCGGCCAGAACACGCGCCGGGAAGATCATCGTGCGCTTGTCGCGGTTCGCGATCGAGATGAAGACCTTGCCCTCGGTCGGCAGCGGGCCGAACGAGCCAGCCTGCGCCTTGGCGAAGGCCTTGCCGAAGTCAGCATCGAAGCCCATCACCTCGCCGGTCGACTTCATCTCCGGGCCGAGGACGGTGTCGACGAACTGACCCTCCTTGGTGCGGAACCGGTTGAACGGCAGCACCGCCTCCTTGACCGCGATCGGCGCGTCCGCTGGCAGCAGCCCCCCGTCGCCCTCGGCCGGCAGCACGCCGGCCTTGCGCAGCTCGGCGATCGACTCGCCGAGCATGACACGCGAGGCGGCCTTGGCAAGCGAGGTGCCGGTCGCCTTGGAGACGAACGGAACCGTGCGCGAGGCACGCGGGTTGGCCTCGATGACGTAGAGCACGTCGGCGCCCAGCGCGAACTGGATGTTGATCAGCCCCCGTACGCCGACTCCCGTGGCGATCGCCTCGGTGGCCTGGCGGATCCGCTCGATCTCGGCCCTGCCCAGGGTGATCGGCGGCAATGTGCAGGAGGAGTCACCGGAGTGGATGCCGGCCTCCTCGATGTGCTCCATCACGCCACCGAGGAAGAGCTCGGTGCCGTCGTAGAGCGCGTCGACGTCGATCTCAACGGCGTCGTCGATGAACCGGTCGACCAACACCGGGCGCTCCGCGGTGATGCCGATGTCACCCATCGCAGCCTCGATGTAGGTGCGCAGCGCGTCGTCGTCATAGACGATCTGCATGCCGCGGCCGCCGAGCACGTAGGAGGGCCGGACCAGGACCGGGTAGCCGATCTCGTGCGCGATCTCGCGAGCCTCTTCGAAGGAGACGGCGGTGCCGTGCTTGGGCGCGACCAGGCCGGCCTCGGCCAGCACCCGGCCGAACGCGCCGCGCTCCTCGGCCAGGTCGATCGCCTCCGGCGACGTACCGACGATCGGGATGCCGGCGTCCTGGAGCCGCTGGGCCAGGCCGAGCGGGGTCTGACCGCCGAGGGTCGCGATGACGCCGGCGATCGGGCCGGCGGCACGCTCGGCCTCGACGATCTCGAGCACGTCCTCGAAGGTGAGCGGCTCGAAGTAGAGCCGGTCCGAGGTGTCGTAGTCGGTCGACACGGTCTCCGGGTTGCAGTTGACCATGATCGTCTCGTAGCCGACCTTGGACAGCTCCAGGGCGGCATGCACGCACGAGTAGTCGAACTCGATGCCCTGGCCGATCCGGTTGGGGCCCGACCCCAGGATGAGGACCGCGGGACGCTCGCGGGGAGCGACCTCGGTCTCCTCGTCGTAGCTGGAGTAGTGGTACGGCGTCTTAGCCGCGAACTCCGCCGCACAGGTGTCGACCGTCTTGTAGACCGGCCGCACCCCCAACTCGAAGCGGGCCGCCCGGACCTCGTCCTCGGAGAGGCTCGCCCCCTCGGATGTGCGCAGCTCCGCGATCTGCACGTCGGAGAGACCGTGCCGCTTCGCCAGCCGCAGCGTCGCGGCGTCCAGCTCGGCGGCGTCACGGACGGCCGTGGCGACCTCGTGGATGAGGAACAACTGGTCGACGTACCACGGATCGATCTTGGTCGCGTCGAAGATCTGTTCGGGGGTGGCGCCGGCGCGGATCGCCAGCATCACCTCCTGGAGCCGGCCGTCGTGCGGCACCTTGATCTGGTCGAGCAGGCTGTCCAGGCCCACCGCGATCGGCGTGGCGAAGTCGAACTGCGCGCCCTTCTTCTCCTGGCTGCGCAGCGCCTTGTTGAGCGCCTCGGTGAAGTTGCGGCCGATCGCCATCGCCTCGCCGACCGACTTCATGTGGGTGGTCAGGGTGGCGTCGGCGGTCGGGAACTTCTCGAACGCGAACCGCGGCACCTTCACCACGACGTAGTCCAGGGTCGGCTCGAAGGAGGCAGCGGTTGCGCGTCCATCGGGCCCAGCGGTGATGTCGTTGGCGATCTCGTCCAGCGTGTAGCCGACGGCGACCTTGGCGGCGATCTTGGCGATCGGGTAGCCGGTCGCCTTCGATGCGAGCGCCGATGACCGCGAGACCCGCGGGTTCATCTCGATGACGATGACCCGGCCATCGCGCGGGTTGACGGCGTACTGGATGTTGCAGCCGCCGGTCTCGACGCCGACCTCGCGGATGATTCCGATGGCCAGGTCACGCAGGTACTGGTACTCGCGATCGGTCAGGGTCATCGCCGGGGCGACAGTGATCGAGTCGCCGGTGTGGACGCCCATCGGGTCGAGGTTCTCGATCGAGCAGATGATGACGACGTTGTCGGCCTTGTCCCGCATCACCTCCAGCTCGTACTCCTTCCACCCGATGATCGACTCCTCGATGAGGACCTCGGTCGTCGGGGAGGCGGAGAGACCAGCGCCGGCGATCCGGTGCAGGTCGGACTTGTCATAGGCGATGCCCGAGCCCAGGCCGCCCATCGTGAACGAGGGCCGCACCACGATCGGGTAGCCGAGCTCCTCGGTGGCCTTCTCGACCTCGTCCATGGTGTGGCAGACGAACGAACGAGCGACCTCGCCGCCGACCTTCTCGACGATGGCGTTGAACAGCTCCCGGTTCTCGCCGCGGTGGATCGCCTCGAAGGAGGCGCCGATCATCTCGACGCCGTACTTCTCGAGGACGCCGTTCTCGTGCGCGGCGATCGCGGCGTTGAGCGCGGTCTGGCCACCCAGCGTCGGCAGGATCGCGTCCGGCCGCTCCTTGGCGATCACCTTCTCGACGAACTCGGGCGTGATCGGCTCGACGTAGGTGGCGTCGGCGAACTCCGGATCGGTCATGATCGTGGCCGGGTTGGAGTTGATCAGGATGACCCGCAGCCCCTCGTCCTTGAGGACGCGGCAGGCCTGGGTTCCGGAGTAGTCGAACTCGCAGGCCTGACCGATCACGATCGGGCCTGAGCCGATCACCAGGACGGACTTGAGATCCTCACGCTTCGGCATCAGGCAATCCCCTTCTCGGCGCCAGCGACGCGCCCTTCAAGCATGCTCACGAAACGGTCGAAGAGGTAAGCGGCATCGTGCGGGCCGGCCGCGGCCTCCGGGTGGTACTGGACCGAGAAGCCTTTGAGCTCGCCGTCCCCCGCATCTGAAGGGCCCCGCAGCTCGAGCCCCTCGACGCAGTCGTCGTTGAGGTTGACGTGGCTGACGCGGGCCTCGCCGTACGGCGTGGTCGTCGCCTTGTCGGTCGGCGCGTCGACGGCGAAGCCGTGGTTGTGCGCAGTGACCTCCACCTTGCCGGTGGTGAGGTCCTGGACCGGCTGGTTGATGCCGCGATGGCCGTACTTCAACTTGTAGGTGCCGAAGCCGAGCGCGCGGCCGAAGAGCTGGTTGCCGAAGCAGATGCCGAAGTAGGGGATGTTTTCCTCGAGCGCCTGCTGGAGCAGCTCCACCTGCGCGGTGGTGGCCGCCGGGTCACCGGGGCCATTGGAGTAGAAGAGCCCATCGGGGTTGACTGCCCGGACGTCCTCGATGCTGCTGGTGGCAGGCAGGACGTGCACCTCGATGCCACGCTCGGCCATCCGGTGAGGCGTCATGTCCTTGATGCCGAGGTCGAGGGCGGCGACGGTGAAGCGCTTCTCGCCGATCGCCGGTACGACGTAGGCCTCGGACGTGGTCACGTCGGAGGAGAGCTCCGAGCCGGCCATCTCGGCCTCGGCGGTGACCTTCGCGAGCAGCTTCGCCGGGTCGGTCTCGACGGTGGAGATGCCGACCCGCATCGAGCCGCGCTCACGCAGGTGGCGGGTCAGGGCGCGGGTGTCGATGCCGGAGATGCCGACGATGCCCTGCGCCTTGAGCTCGTCGGTCAGCGTGCGCCGGCTGCGCCAGTTGCTCGGGACGCGGGCAGGATCGCGGACGACGTACCCGGCGACCCAGATCCGCCGAGACTCCGGGTCCTCGTCGTTCACGCCGGTGTTGCCGATGTGCGGGGCGGTCTGGACGACGACCTGACGGTGGTAGGACGGGTCGGTCAGCGTCTCCTGGTAACCGGTCATGCCGGTTGCGAAGACGGCCTCGCCGAAGGTCTCACCCTCGGCGCCGTAGGACTCGCCATGGAAGGTGCGCCCGTCCTCCAGGACGAGCAAAGCCGGAACGACGTCACGGCTGGTGGCAGCGAAAGGCACCCGGGCCTCCTTCTCCGCCTCACAGGACGGTGGTTAAAGGACTTTCGGTTCGCGGTGACCCTACCAGTCGGAGGGACTTCTCTCGGCATCGCTGCCGGGCCTAGGTTGGGCGGTGTGACGACGTTCGTGGCGCTGATCCGTGGGATCGGACCGGGCGACCCCCGCAAGTCCAACGAGTCGCTACGTGGCGTGCTCGAGGAACTCGGCTTCAGCGACGTGAGGTCGGTCATCAGCAGCGGCAACGTAGTCTTCTCCGCGCCCTCCGACGCGGACCCGGACGAGCTCGGTGATCGGATCGAGGCGGCCTGGCCGGAGCTACGCGGATTCAAGGCCACCACGATCGTGCGCTCCCGCGCACAGCTGGCCGGGCTGGTGTCGCGGTTGCCCTTCGGAGACCTCCCGCACG
>Ga0164242_10001438_pt1 | contig 28204 bp, 28 predicted proteins | sample OricomgcompostMG_FD_108783 | JGI IMG/M metagenome (GOLD analysis project Ga0164242, IMG submission 108783) | Miracle-Growth compost microbial communities from Emeryville, California, USA - Original compost - Miracle growth compost (MG) ...
AACTATTCAACCACACTATACGATAAATGCAATGCTAAAGCTGATCAAGCAATACCGATTTTACCTCGTGTTACTTCTGTTTTTGCTGATCCCCGTGCTCTCGATCGACAGCACGAACCGGACCCCGCGCGACTATCGCTTTTACGATAAAGCGGCCCTGCTGATCACCACGCCTTTTCAGGTGGCGATCCACTGGACGCTCGATACCGCCGTCACTTTTTACGAGAACTACCTCGCCCTCTGGAAAACGCGCGAAGAAAACCTTTCGCTGATCGACGAAAACCGCAAACTCGTGAACACGATCATCAACCTGCGCGAGCTGGAGCAAGAAAACATCCGGCTTCGAAACCTGCTTCAATTCAAAGAAAATTATAAAATCCAAACGGTCGTCGCCCGCATGATCGCGAAAGACGTGTCGAGCGAGTTCCGCGCCATTCGCATCAACCGCGGAAGCAAAAACGGCATCGAACCCAACATGGCCGTCATCAACTCCGAAGGCGTGATCGGCCGCGTGCTTCGCGTGACCGATTCGACCGCCGACGTCGTGACCATTCTCGACCCCTTGTCGGCGGTGGACGCGTACATCATGCGCTCGCGCGCGCGCGGGATCGTCGAGGGCCTGACCGATGCCCTTTGCCAGCTCAAGTTCGCACTTCGGGTCGACGACATCCAACCCGGCGATTTGCTGTTATCGAGCGGTCTGGGCGGAAACTTTCCGAAGGGCATTCCCGTCGGAACGGTGATCAAGGTCATGCGTAAATCGTTCGGGATCACCCAAAAGGTCGAAGTCAAACCGAGCGTCGACTTTTCGAAGCTTGAAGAGGTTTTGGTCGTGACCAAGGTCGACGCGAGCCCCGCGCACGTGGCCTTGATTGAAAAAGGATTGGCGGAGGCGGCAAGCGCGAAAGGCGCCGCCGCCGTGAAGGTGCCGAGCACCTCCGCCGACCATGACGTGAAGGCGCCGGTAGGCGCCGCCGCCGATCGACCAGGAGCCACCCACCCATGAAGGTGCGGCTTTTAAAAGCGCTCAACTTTCCGGGGATGATCGTCATTGCGTTGTTGATGCTCACGCTGCAAAGCACGCTTTTCACAAACCAAACGATCGCGTTTTTTCAGCCGGACATGATGATCTTTCTCGTGCTTTGGGTTGCGATTAAGCGCGATTTTACCGAAGGCGGAATCCTTACCCTGCTTTTCGGCTATTGCGTCGAGCTTCAGTCGGGCGCGCCGAAAGGTCTTTTTCTCGCCGACTACATGCTGATTTTTTTGACCGCGCGTTTTTTGAACCGGAACTTTCAGATCCTCAATCGCCGCTCGCTCATTCTGGTCGGCATCGGTGCCGCGCTCTTTTCGCGGTTCAACGTGCTTTTCATTCTTTACCTGCTCAACAAGGCCGAGAACCAGTGGTTCCACACGGTTCAGCTGCTGGCGCCGACGGCGATCGTTCACGGAATCCTGATCCCGTTCGTCTTCCGCTTTTTGCATCGATTCGACATCTGGTCGCTGAAGAACCCGGATGCCGAGCATCGCTATGAACGCGATTTTTATTTGGACGAGGAGCCGATTTAACCATGTCATTCATCGGAAACGAAGAGCAAATCCGCACGCTCCAGGAACGATTCAAATTCGTTTACGGCTTTCTTTTTATCGGGCTCGCCGTGCTGTTTTCGCGGCTCGTGTACCTGCAGATCATCAACGGCGATCAGATGCGCCAGTATTCGGAAGAAAACCGGATCAAACGCGTGAAGGTCCCCGCCCCCCGAGGCATGATGTTCGACCGCTTCGGCAACTTGCTCGTCGACAATCGTCCGGCCTTCGACGTTCAGATCACGCCGCAGTACCTGAAAGAATCGGGTAAACCCAAGGAAGTGATCGCCCAGCTCAGCAAGTTGATCCAGATGCCGGTCAAAGAAATCGAAAAGCGCCTGGCGCGCGCGCGCGGCCAGCAGCCGGCGTTTCTGCCCGTCGTGATCAAAGACAACCTGAGCCGTGACGAAGTCGCCGAACTCGAAACCTGGAAGATCGACATGCCCGGCGTGAACGTCGAGATGGCCATTGCGCGCACGAACCTTGCGAAAGACGTGGGGTCGCACCTTTATGGATATATCGGCAAAGTGAGCCAGCCCGAACTTCCGATCTTGAACGCGAACGCGAGCCGAAAATACGGCCTCGACGATTCGGTCGGAAAAAGCGGTCTTGAAAAGCAATTCGAAAGCACGCTTCGAGGCGTGGATGGCTCCGAGTTGGTCGAGGTCGATGCCCTGGGCCGCAGTATCCGAAGCGTGAAGGGAAAAGGACGCGTCCTGGCCGAAACCCAAGAAGAACCGCCCATCCCTGGCAAAAACCTGATTTTGAGCGTCGATGAAGACCTTCAAAATGCGGCCGTGAAAGGCTTCGGCGACAAAACCGGCGGCTTGATCGCGCTCGACCCGCGAACGGGTGAAGTGTTGGCGATGATCTCGCGTCCGTCGTTCGATCCGTCCGAATTCTCGCGCGGGATCGACCAGAAGTTGTGGGATAAGCTGATTTCGGACGAAAATCACCCCCTCCGCGACAAGACGATTCAAGACCACTATTCGCCGGGGTCGACCTTCAAGACGATCACCGCGATCGCCGCCCTGGAAGAAGGCGTCATCACGAAAGACACGATTTTCAATTGCACGGGTTCCATCACGGTCGGGAACCGCAAGGTCCACTGCTGGAAACGCGGCGGCCACGGCAACCTGAACGTCGTTCAGGCGCTGACCCACTCCTGCGACGTGTTTTTCTACCGAGTGGCGCAGAAGTTCAAAAGCGTCGACGATATCGCGAAGTACGCGCGTATGCTCGGCTTCGGCCAAAAAACCGGGATCGAACTCGCGCGCGAAGTCCCCGGTCTGATTCCGACCGAAGAATGGAAGCAAAAACGTTTTAACGTGCCGTGGAGTCCGGGCGAAACCCTCTACGTCGCCATCGGGCAAAGCTTCGTGCTCACGACGACGATCCAGCTCGCCAATGCGTATTCGGCCATCATCAACGGCGGAACCCTGTTCCGGCCTCACGTCGTCAAAGCGATCCAAAGCGAAGACGGAAAAATTTTGAACGAATTCGTGCCGAAGATCATCCGTAAGGTCCACCTCAGCAAAGAAACGGTCGATCTCGTCACGCAGGGCCTCTGGGGCGTGATCAACTCGCCGGGCGGATCGGCCTACGGCCAACACCTTCCCGGAATGGAATTCGCGGGCAAGACCGGAACGGTTCAGGTCGTCAGCCAGTCGGCCGACAAAATTTACCAACGCTGCGAGAACCTGCCCTACAAACGCCGTCACCACGGGGTATTCGTCGGTTATGCGCCGATCAACAATCCGTCGATCGTGGTCGCCGTCGTCGCGGAACACGCCTGTTCGGGTGGTCACGGCGCGGGTCCGGTCGCGCGCGAGGTAATCAAGACTTACTTGCAGAAATATTATCCCGATCTTTACAGCGACAAGGCGATCGCCGAGCGCCGCGAGCTTGAGCGCCTCGAAAGAAAAGGAAAACCCGTTCATTACGACCCTGCCGACGAAGGAGCCGACTGATGACTTACAGTTCGATGGAGACGAACCTCGACCAGCAGTTCGATCCGAACCGCACGACCACGTACGAAGAAGAATTCAAATGGCTGAAGTGGGTCCCGCTCATCCTCGAACTCGCCATTCTGGTGATCGGCATGGTGAATCTTTCTTCGGCGACGGCGGTCGACGACAAATCGCTCGGACTTTGGAAGAATCAGCTCGTGACGATCGGCCTCGGTACGGTGATGACGATCGTGCTGATGTTTCCGCATTACTCGTTCCTCTCGCGTCTGGCTTACCTGATCTACATGGGCAACATGGGCCTTCTGCTCGCCGTGATGGTCATCGGCCGTTCGTCGCTCGGAGCCAAGCGCTGGATCAGCTTCGGCGGATTCAGCCTTCAGCCATCCGAGCTGATGAAGCTTTCGATGGTGATTTTCTTGGCCAAGTTTTTCGAGAATCGAAGTAACACGCAGGGGATGAAGCTGAAGGACCTGATCTTGCCCACCCTCTTCGTGCTGATCCCGGTGGCCTTCATCATCTTGCAGCCGGACCTCGGGACGGCCATGATCATCATGCTCGTGTACGGCAGCATGCTGCTATTCCTTCGGATCGCGCCGAAGGTGTTGTTGCTGTTAACGGTGGTCGCCGCCGTTTCGCTGCCCGTAGTTTATCACTACGGCCTGAAGCCGTATCAGCGCCAGCGGATCGTGACCTTCATCGACCCGATGAGCGATCCCCGCGGCGCGGGCTACAACTCCATTCAATCGATGATCGCCGTCGGATCGGGCCAGCTTTGGGGCAAGGGCTACAAAAAAGGGACCCAGGCGCACCTGAACTTCCTGCCCGAGCATCACACCGACTTTATTTTCTCGGTCTTCAGCGAGGAATGGGGGTTCGCCGGATGCAGCGTCTTGCTCCTTCTCTACGCCCTCTTCATCATGAGCGGACTATCGGTCGCCTACCAGTCGAACGACAAATTTGCGACCTTGCTCGCCTTCGGGATCACGTCGATTTTCTTTTGGCACGTGTTCGTGAACATGGGCATGGTCATGGGCATGCTTCCGATCGTGGGCGTGCCCCTGCCGTTCATGAGTTACGGCGGATCGGCCCTCCTGACCGCAATGGCCGGCGTGGCGATCCTCGTGAATATCGCGAATAAGAAATATATGTTCTAGGAGAAACCAACCCATGCAACGCAAAACGATTATCGAACCTTTTAAAATTAAAATGACCGAACCGCTCGCAATTAAAACTCGCTCCGAACGCGAGCGCATCCTGCGCGAAGCGCATTACAACCTATTTCTACTGAAGGCCGAAGATGTGACCTTCGACTTTCTGACCGACTCGGGGACGACTGCGATGTCGGCCAATCAATGGGCCGCGATGATGGTCGCCGACGAAAGTTACGCGGGCTCGCGCAGCTTTCATAAATTCAAAAACGTCGTGACCCGGATCATGGGTTTCGATCACGTCATCCCCACGCACCAGGGGCGCGCGTCCGAGCGTTTGCTATTTGGAATCGTCATCAAACCCGGCATGAAAGTGCCGTCGAACAATCACTTCGATACGACTCGCGCCAACATCGAAACTTTGGGCGCTCAGGCCGTCGATCTTGTCATCTCCGAGGGGAAGATTCCCGACCGCGAACATCCGTTCAAGGGCAACATCGACCTCGAACGCCTCGAATCGTTCTGCCGCGAATTCAAAGATCGCATCCCGCTCGGCATGCTCACCATCACGAACAACACCGGCGGCGGCCAGCCCGTCAGTCTCGAAAATATCACTCAGGCAGCCGAGATTTATCACCGCTATGGCATTCCGTTCATTCTCGACGCCTGCCGCTTCGCTGAAAACGCCTTTTTCATTCAGTCGCGTGAAGCGGGCCAGGAGGGGCGGCCCATCCCCGAGATCGTACGCGATATTTTTGATCACGCCGACGGCTGCATGATGAGCGCCAAAAAAGACGGTCTGGTGAACATCGGCGGTTTCATCGCGCTGAAAAATTCGACCTGGGTGCAGGACCTGCGCAATCAGTTGATTTTAACCGAGGGCTTTCCCACTTACGGCGGCTTGGCCGCGCGCGATCTCGAAGCGCTCGCCGTCGGGTTGGAAGAAGTGCTGAACGAAGATTACTTGCGCTACCGGATCGCGACCTCGACTTACATGGCGAAACGCTTAAACGAAATGGGCATTCCGACCGTGAAGCCCGCCGGCGGACACGCGGTTTACCTCGATGCCGCAAAATTTTTACCACAGATCCCGAAGGAACACTTTCCGGGCCAGGCACTCGCTTGCGAGATGTACCTGCAAGACGGCATCCGTTCGTGCGAAATCGGATCGGTGATGTTCAAGGAAGCGGCCCAGATGGAGCTCGTCCGCATGGCGTTTCCGCGCCGGGTGTATACGCAAAGTCATTTCGATTATATTTTGGAAGGATTCGAAGAGCTGAAAGCGCGCGCTCATACCCTGAAGGGCTATCGCATCGCGGAAGCTCCGCCGTTTCTGCGCCATTTTACGGCGAAGTTTGCGCCGCTTTAAATTTCTCTTTCGGCGCTTTGCGAAGTCAGACGGGGCCCGGTTTTTTCGCATGAAATCGCGAACGCTCCGAGTCTTTTAAAAATCCCCTTTCACGCTAAACGCGTCGTTTGATTCAATCAATCCATGGCAACCCGGCGATTTCAGATCGACGCCAATTCGGATCGGCAGCGATTTCTTCCGCCCCGAATCGTGACGTTTACCTGGCAGCTTTTTTTTCAGAACATGCGGCTTTACTTCGGAGCGCGCGAGATCGGGCGCATCGATTCGGCCGAAGCCTTACGGCGCGGGCAGGAATTCCAACTCGACGACGGAACGCTCCTGAAACTGAAGCTTGAATCGTGGCCTTGCAGCGGGCTCAACCTCTACGTCAACGGGCGCCTTTGCCAGGGGTCAGCCGACCACAGCGCCACTCAAAGCCGATTGTTGTTCGGGATTTTTTTCGTGATCGGGCTCGTTCATCTGGCGCTGACGGCGGTTCATTTTCGAGTAGCGACACTGATCTTGGGCCTTTTCTTCGTGAGTATGAGTTACGCCATTCGTTCGCGCTTCGTCCCGGCGACCTTGCTCGCTATCTTTGCATTCGCGATCGAGACCCAGCCGATCCCGGTGTTGGTGAAAATTTTATTGATCCTGATGATGGTCCGGGGCGCTTATTGCGTCATGCAGTCGCGGCGGCTGGAGATTCCTTCTTAGCCGAAGATCGAATGCTGCAGTGGGCATCAAAAAGGAGTCAGGCACCCGCCACAAAATCCCGATGCTTCTCGGTCCCGCGCGCGGTTCCGAACAGAGAACGAAGCTGTCCGCAGGCGGCCAGGATATCGCGGCCGCGTGAAATCCGGACGGTGGCGACCACCCCATGTTGCATGAGGATCTTCTGAAACTTGAGCACCGTCGCGTCCGACGGCCGTTTGAAATCGGCTCCGGAATGCTCGTTAAAAGGGATAAGATTCACCTTCGACGGAATCCCCTTCAGCAACTTCGCCACCCGATGCGCGTCTTCGGGCTGGTCGTTGAAATCGCGAAGCAGGACGTACTCGAACGTAATCTTCCGATGCGGTCCCAACTCGACCTTTCGGCAGGCGTCGAGCAAGACTTCGATCGGCCATTTTTTGTTCACGGGCATGATCTGCGAACGCTGTTCGTTGGTCGAGCTATTGAGCGAGATCGCCAGCGACACATCGGTGTGACGGTACAGCTCTTCGATGCCGGGGACGAGCCCGGAGGTCGAGACCGTCACCTTACGCTTCGAGAAATTCATTCCGTCCTCGTCGAGGAGGATCTGACAAGCCTTGGCGATGTTCTTCACGTTATGAAGTGGCTCACCCATTCCCATAAAGACGATATTCGTAATCGGCGCGCGCATCCGTAACTCAAGGATCTGCGTGACAACCTCGTGCACTTCGAGCGAGCGATCGAGGCCCTGAACGCCGGTCAGGCAAAACTTACACGCCATCGCGCAGCCCACCTGCGACGACACACAGGCCGTGAGTCGCGACCACGAATCGGTATCGAGTTCGCGGTCGAGCCCCGCGCGATCCACTTCGATGCCCGAAAATTTCTTTCCGTCTTCAAGCGCGTCGCGCACGTCATCGCCGATTTTCTCTTTCAGCGCGGCGGGGATGATCACCGACTCGATCGTTTTGACGTCGTTCAGCTTCCATAAGAACTTGTACGTGCCGTCTTCGGACTGCTTGGCATAGCTTTCCGTCAGGCGATAAATCGTGACGTTTTCTTTGAGCCACGAGCGGACGTCTTTGGCGACGTCGGACATGAGATCCCACTCGGTGACGTAGCGCTGGTACACCCAATGAAAAATTTGCCGCGACCGGAGCATCGCCTGCTTCTGCCTTTGAATCTCGGTTTTCTTCACGGCACTGAAGGGCAACAGCAACTCGGCGAGTTCGTTTTTGGTGAGGGATTGAAAAAAGATCATAAAGCCCTTGAATCATGCCATAAAGCGGCATTCAACGCAAGATCCGACGTCTTCGATCAAGTTTTGCTTGATTTTTTACATAAATTATATATAATGCGCGCATGAAAACTGTTTTATCGCTGTCTCTTTTGTCCGCCCTGGTCGCCTCCTCCGCCTTCGCAAGCACTTGTTCCATTAAGGTTTATTCGAAAGGCCAACTGATCAAGGAAGCCCAGCCGATCCTTTATCAAAACGAAAGCGCCTGCACCTCGCTGGCGAACTCGATCATCAACGGATCGTTTACGATCGACGAAGGCAAGGCCGATGCGGTGGAATTCTCGTATACGACCAACGCGAACGAGACCATCAAAGGCGCGCTTTATAAATAAGCCGTTTTTACTCGTCATTCTTTTCGCTCTCTTCGCGCAAACCCCCGGGTTTGCCGCGAACCGCGTTTACGAAGCCAAGCTTGAGGCCCTGCGCCCCACTCAATTCGCCGTGGGCATGATCGAGGTCGAGGCGAAGGCGAAAAAGCTCGCGAAAAAAGAGCACGACGATTACCAAAAATATCTGAAAAAACACCCCATCCCCGTCATCGTCGGCAACGCCGGGCAATTCTACATGGTCGATCACCACCATCTGGCCCGGGCGCTCGAAATGATCGGAAAGTCGAAGGCGCTGATTGAAATCGTCCAAAACTGGAACGACCTTTCCTCCGCCGATTTTTGGAAGCGGATGATCGACGAGCATGACGTTTATCTTTACGACGAAACAGGCGCGCCCCGATCTCCCTCAGAACTCCCCCGCTCGGTCGCCGACCTCGCCGACGACCCTTACCGCAGCCTGGCCGGAGAAGTCGAAGACGAAGGCGGATTTCAGAAAACCGGCTACTTCGTCGAGTTCGTCTGGGCGCAGTTTTTCCGTACCCGAATCGATCGTGACCTGATCGAACATCATTTCAAAAAGGCCGTGAAGGCCGCCTTGGAACTCGCGCGATCGCCCGAAGCGGCATCGTTGCCCGGCTCTGCGGCAAATTGAACTTGCCCCGACTCGGTGAATTCGGCATAATTGAGCTACTATGTCATCAAAATTCACCCTCTCGAATCCGTTGTGGTATTTTTCCGAAGAAGAAAAAATGCTGGCCGAATCGGTCCGCGCGTTCGCGAAAGACGAACTGCTGCCGAAGATCGAGCACCTTGACGAAATCGAAGGCTTCAACGACGCGGGTTTTCGTAAGCTGGGCGAGCTCGGAATTTTAGGCATCACCGTCCCTGAAGACGACGGGGGAGCGGGCATGGGAGCAGTCGCCGCCACCATCGCGATGGAAGAAATGGCCGCGATCGACGCTTCGACCACGCTTTCGTACCTCGCGCATACCATCCTTTGCGTCAATCAGATCGGTCGCAACGGCTCGAAAGAGCAAAAACAAAAATACCTGCCGAAGCTGATCTCGGGCGAACACATCGGCGGCATGGGGATGTCCGAACCGGGCGCCGGATCGGACGCGCTCGGAATGTTGACCCGCGCTGAAAAAAACGGTTCGAACTACAAAATCAACGGTTCGAAAACCTGGATCACGAATGGCCCGAACGGCGATATTTTTTACGTCTACGCCAAGACGGGCAACACCAAAAAAGACCTCTCGACCTTCATTCTCGAAAAAGGAATGCCGGGATTCACGACGGGCAAGAAATTCAAAAAAATGGGCATGCGCGCTTCGCCGACCGGCGAGCTGTGGTTCAGCGACGTCATGGTCCCCGAAGCCAATCGCGTCGGTGACGAGGGCGCCAGTGTCAAGGCCATGATGCGCAACCTCGATATCGAACGCATTACGATCGCGGGGATTTCGCTTGGGATCGCCCGCAACTGCATCGAAGTCGCCACCCAGTACGCGACCGAACGCAAGCAGTTCGACCTTCCGATCGGTGCTTTCCAACAAATTCAAGAACGACTGACCGAAGCGGCGGCCTGGTACGAAGCCTGCCGCGCGCTCACCTACCAAGCCGCCAAGACCTGGGACTTGGGCCTGATGACCGGCAAGGAGGCCTCGATGATGGCCGCCAAAGCCAAACTGCAATCGGCACAGATGGCGACGCAAGTGGGCTTGGATGCGATTCAGATTTTAGGCGGTTACGGCTACACCCGCGAATTCCCGGTCGAACGCCAGATGCGCGATGCGAAGCTCATTGAAATCGGCGCGGGCACCAACGAAGTGCTTCGCCTCGTGATGGCGCGCCAGATGTTGGGCTCGGACGTGGCCGACGCACTGATCAAATAAGGCAGATCAAATAAAAGGTCGGGCCTTTCAGAAAACTTCATTTTGAAAGACGGTTTGAAATCTGAAATCAATTCCCTGTTTTTGAAGCGGGGCCATTTGATTGAGTATTTTCTGGCCGTATTTTGAACAGGTTCCCAATTGCCAACTCCGTTTACCCGCGATGAGATTCAATAGGCGCTTCATCTCGTTCGAACGGATGCGTTGAGGGTGCTCACTCCAGTTCCAACCCTTTTGTTCGGTCATCCGATTGACCAGAGAGTACGCCTCACTTTTGGAAATCGTAGATTTCCCTCCCGAAAGATTCATGTACCGGGTGGCGAAGAAGTACATCAACTTTAGGCGCGTCGCTTCGATCCGAGAAGCTTCTTGATCCGCGGTAGGTACCAAAATGTGGGGTCCGATCCCCCGCGCTTCCCCTTGCTTGGGGCTCAAAACAAACCGCGCCGTATCGCATGCGCTGTTTTCGCAGGCGAGGGCCAGAATCCATCCGTGCGACTCGATCAATCCACGTCCGAATAGTCGGATCGAGGTTTGAGCTTGGCTGGGCAGAGCAACCGCCGAAAAAAGCAGGAATGCCGCTAAGAATTTCATTCGCAAAGTATGGACGAGATTCAATTATTATTCAATTGTTATGTACAAAATTGCTTCGTTTTTGTCGACGCTTGTCTACACCTTGAAGCGCATTCAACGAGAATCCTTGTACCGCCCGCGAATCATCTCGCAACCCAGCCCCTGCTCCGCCATCGCGCCGTAAGCTTGCGCGATCGGGCTTCGGTCGACCTGAAACCACGCCGCCGAATCGCGCGCGTAATCGCCGAAAAAAACGTGTAAATAGAGCACGAAGAACACGAGCGATCCCGCCCAGACGGCGTTTTGAATCCCGCGCGAAAAAGTGAATCCCGCACCCGAGTCTTTTCCCCAGTGCTCCACCTTCTTCAGCAAATGCTCGATGGTCACCCCCGAAAGCAGGCACAAAAACGGCCACGCACCGATCGAGCGGATCGCGTGCGGGACGCCTTCCCAAGTCATCGCAGCCGGCGCGATCCCCACGAAGGTTCCGACCCCGCCCAACACCAGCAAGGTCTGCTCGCCCACCGTCAGGCGCGACCAAAATAAAGCGGGCCTGCGGAATGCGAGTCGAATCGCATCCAGCGCGGCCAAACCCGCGCCCCAGACGAGCGAGGCGTACTGCACCCAACTGATCATGCCGAAGGCCTGCGTGCTATGGCGCAAATTCCGATCGCCGCTGACCAGCAAGTACTGCGGCGACAGATGCTCGAAGGTTTGCTTCACCACTCCCCAGGCCAGTCCGAAAATCGAGGCATCCCGATAAGGATTCGACGGGTAGTCGCTCGTCAAAGCCAACATTCGCGCCCGCGCCATGAACGCCGGATCGAACGATTTCCACAACACGGGAATAACGAGCACGAAAAACGCGCCGATCATTTTCGCCGTTTTTTTCCACCCGATGCCGGGAAGCAGAATCAACAACAACGGGACTTGCACACGCGCCGGCGGATACGCGTAGGCCGCTCCGGCAAACGCGAGTGTCGAAAACAGCCACGACCACCGCGACCGACCTTCGAGCAGGTAGAGCCCCAGCATCAAAAACATCGGCACGAGCGGCGGATCCCATGCGATCCGCGAAAACTGAAACACCCACGGCGCCACCGTTGCCATGAGGGCGACCCAAAGCGCGGTCCGATCGCCGGTTTTTTTGCGGGTGTAGAGAGTTAAAAACAGAATCGCCAGCACCGTGACCAGCGCCGCAAACGAACGAAAAGCTGCCGTAGAATCGCCGAAGACCGAAGTCCAGAGCACTTCGCCGTACAAGTAGGGCGCGGTGAAATACCCGCCTCCGGGGCCCGCACTAAACAGGGGGTAAGACACACCCCAGTAATCGGCGCCGGTTTGTTTCAAACACAGGACATGAGCCGCACCCACCGCCTCGTCGATGTAAAAGCCGGGGGGTGAAATCCCGAAACCCCAAAACCGGATCGCGTTCAAGGCGATCAAAACGGCAATGCACCAGCGACTCATTTTTAACGCAATCCTTTACGAAAAGCGGGCGACCACCCTAGTTCTTCCAGAAACCGACCATCGGATCGGCTTTGGCGTCGTTTTGGTTCAAGTTGCCGAGGCCCATGCCGTCTTCGATCGTGCGAAGAAGATTGTAATGATTGTAAGGCGTGCTGATCGTGTAAATCCCTGAAGCGACGCCGTTGCCGAGGATAAACGTAAAAAGACTCGGATTTTTAGGATCGGCCTGATTGACTGTCGTCACGATCACGGTCGTTTCTTGCATAATCGCGTCGTTCGTCACGAGCGGATCCAAAACTTTTCTCAAAGTCGCGTCGGCCGTCGCGGCGTTCGAAGTGGCCCCGCTGCCGTTCAAACTCGGAATCACGACCGCGAAATCGGGCAATCCGCCGTATTGAACGTCGTCCTGCAAATTGCGAAAGCCTACGACCTTCATGCAAAGGTAGCGATCGCTTTGCACGCGTCCTACTGATAGAAACGGCACGCGATAGCGCTGGTATTCGGCGCCGCCCGCGTTCAGGTAACACGAACCCGGATATTCTTCGGCATACACGCGCCAGGGAATGTTTTTCGACTCCAAAAGATCGACGATCGTCGGATTCAAAATCTTGGTCAAATCGTTGTCTTGAATGCCGAAGTCCGTTCCCGAGATCATGGCCACCGCGTTCGCCTGAGTCACCGGGCTCACCGCAAGGTAAGACGAAAAACGCGCGGAGGGATATTTTTTAAAAAGCGACTTCGTGTACTTCTGGTTGATCATTTGCGAATAAGAGGTGTTTTCGAGCCAAACCCAAAGCACTTTTTGAAGACGCGGCACCGGGTTCGGATCCGCCGAAGCGACCTGTCCCAATCCTAAAGCGAAGAAAACGATCCACGCTAACATCCGGTTGTTCTTGTAAAATGACATCATGACTCTTAGTTTAAACCGCTTTTTCCAAGATGGAACCCGAAAAGTGCTAGAAAAGCGTGTTGATCGATTCTTCCGCGTCCGTCACGAGGCTCGTCGAAAGCTCGTTCAGCGTTTGTTCAAACTCGCTCTCGTTGATCAAGGCCGAAGTGCTGCCCAAAGCTCCCAGGTACGTCGTCGCCGCAAAGGTCTTCGTTCGGCTTAACTCATTGCTCCATAGTTCTTTGCCCCGGCCTTTCAAGGTAAACTTTACGCTGAGGTTTACGTTGTAAGTGGAAGCAATCTGAACGTTATCGGGACCAGACCCCTGAGGAGCGATCTGATCCGCCCGCGTGATCGCCGCCGGAGTATAGCTGGCGTCCATCACCCATGCATCCATCTCGGCATCAGCCACCACCGGAGAATCCACGAGGCGAACGTATCCGCCCTGGGCGAAGCGCTTTCGAAGCGCGTTGTAGACGGTGATCTCGATCCCCGCCTTATAAGAGTTGTTTTTGACGGGGGCGACGTAGAGGGTGTGAATTTCATTCTGTTCGAAAAACGGGCGCGTGTTTCCGCGCAAGGTGTAGCCACACCCCTCCCACACCGTCAGGCTCAAAAGAACCGATCCGAAAGCGAACCACCGCCCGATTGACAAACGCGTCATGCGCCTCATTTTGACAAAATCCCCCCCGTTAAGCAAGACTCGATTCCAATGGATTTACTCGAACGCGTGCTTAAAAAAATCCTGAACTCGAATCCTGTTTTAAATCAAGGAGTCCAGGACGCGAAAATTATCGAAGCTTGGCCGCTCGCCGTGGGCGAGGCGCTAGGCAAACACACGCGCGCCGTCCAGGTCAAGGGCGCCACTTTGCTGATCGAGGTCGACCACCCGATCTGGAAGCAGGAGCTGCACGCGAACAAACAGCTTGCGCTCCAGCGCCTGAACGAAAAGCTGGCCGAAATTTTCGTGGACGACGGGAAAAACCGGCAGCCGCCTCGGGTCGAAGACCTGTTCCTGCTCAGTAAGAGCCCAGCCAGAATAAGACCAGAATCGCCAGAAAAATCAGAAAAAAAACCGCGACCCCGATGAGGTTCCTGGCCCGGCGGGCACTGAGGTCGAAACTCGAAGGCGGCGGAGCCTGAGGAACGGGCTGCGCCGGCGGATGCTCGGTGGGTCGGCTCTGCGAAATCAGCTTCGTCTTTTGAATCGGCCGCGTGTCGGTCGACGAAGTGGTTTCGCCGTCCTTCGGATGCAGACACGAAAGATCGACATCCCCCAGATGACGGCGGACTTCGTCGACTTCCGAAAGTAAAAACCAGTAACCGTTCGCGGGGCAGAGCTCGTCGTTGGGCGCGATTTCGCCTGCGGCGATCCTTCGAACCAGATCGCGTTGAGGAATCGGGCGAAACACCCGAAGATCCTGACGACGAATCAGCCAAAGCGGCTCGCTGGGCGAAGGCTTCATGAAGACCCCTTCGTCGCGGTTTTTTCGGCCATCTTGAGCGACTGAAACGCAGCGAGGTCGGCATCCAAAAATCGTCGAATACTCTCATCTTTCGACTCGACGAACGCCTCGGGCTTGCCCGCGAAGGCCACCCGCCCCTGATCGAGGAACACGATCTGATCCGCGAGTCTTAATGCCGACGGAATGTCGTGCGAGATCACGACCGAGGTCAGACGGTACTCGGTTTTGATCTTTTCAATCAGATCGTCGACCGTCATGCGCGTGTACGGGTCGAGGCCCGTCGTGGGCTCGTCGTAAAGCAGGATCTCGGGCTTGCGCACGATCGCGCGCGCGATCCCCACCCGTTTTCTCATCCCGCCCGAAATCTCGTTCGGAAACTTGTCGTAAGGCCCTTGCATGCCGAGCGACTGCAGGACGCTCTCGACCGCCGTCTGGATCTCGCGCTCGTTCATCTTCGTATGCTCGCGCAGCGGAAAAGCGACGTTCTCGAAAATCGTCATGTCGTCGAACAGCGCCGAGTTCTGAAACACCATCCCGAATTTTTCGCGAAACTGAATCAGCTCGCCGTTCGAAAGGCTCGCGATGTCCTGACCCAACACCCATACTTCACCGCGGTCGGGTTTCAACAACCCCAAAACGTGCTTCAGGGTCACCGACTTCCCCGTCCCCGAGGGGCCCAGAACGTAGGTGAGTTTTCCCTGCGGAAAACGGATGCTCACGCCTTTTAAGATTTGGTCCCGACCTTCGCGAAACGCCTTGTGGATGTCTTTCAGCTCGATTGCGATCTCGTTCGATTCACTCATAAATCCGGTGCACTCTTTCTCCGATCCGGGTGGTCAGCTCGTAGGGAATCGTTCCCGCGAGTTCGGATTGGACGTAAGGGTCGACCGCGTCGCCCCACAGGGTGACGGTCTCGCCGACCTTCATCGCGGGCACTCCCTGCACGGCCGACAAGTCCATGCTCACGCGCCCGATGAAATTCAATTTCTTTTTACCGTAAACCGCGATTCCTTGCGAACTGAAACTGCGGAACACGCCGTCGGCGTAGCCCGCCCCGATCACGGCGACCCACTCGCCCGATTTTTTTCGACAAGCGTAAGTCCCGCCATAGCCGACCCGATCGCCGGGGTTCAGGTAGATTCGGTTCAAGATCGGCGCCTCGAAGGTCATGACGCGTTTCAATCCGTCGTCTTGGGCGCGACGAAACGGGCGGATGCCGTACAGCGAGAGGCCCGGCCTGGCCCAATCCATTTCTTTCATCAGCGGAAAACGCTTCGCGTTCCAGATCGCCGAGCTGTTGGCGAAATGAAATTGCGTCTTCGGAAACTTCGCGCGCGCCCACCGCACGATCTCGCCGTAAGTCGAAACCTGAAGCCGGGTTAACGCGCACGCCGGGTCGTCGGCGTCGGCCAGATGGGTGAAAATACTTTTCGGCGGAACCCGAACGAGCGACAGCGAATCCGCCGGAATGCCCAGGCGATTCATGCCCGAATTCACCTCGACGTGCATGGGCACGTCGCTTCGAACCCGCCGCTGGAATTCCAACAGACTCAAGATTTCGCTAAAGACCGGTTCCAGCCGATAACGGCGACACAACGAAAGGTGCTCGTCCGTCCAAGGCGCGCAGTCCGAAAAGACCAGAATCGGAAGGCCCCGCGCGGATGTTTTTTCGAGACCCAGCCGCAGCTCCACGGCCTCTTGAAAGGTCGCCACGCCAAAACCTTGCAACTTTTTTCGAACGGCCGAATCCGAGACGTAGGCTTGAGCGGCGTACAGCGCTCCATGGCCGTAGGCATTGGCCTTGATCATGGGTAATAGCGAAAGATTCGGAACTTTTTTTCCGATGATGCGGATGTTTCTTAAAAGCGCGCTTTTCGAGATCGTCAGCCGCGCCCTAGACATTCGATGGAGCGTCGCCCGGAACGGTCAGATCGAGCTCGTTCTCGGGGTGATGGTAACGCGGCTTGAGCTTGTTTCCTTGCGCGTAGAGGTAGTTCCCCGCCTCACGAAGCACCTTCGCCAGAATCGGCCGTGATTGCGGACCGGTGAAAATCGGTTGCACGACGACGAGCACGCCGACTAGACGGGATTGTCCGCTCACTTCGGGATCGCTCGTGATCGTCCAAGCCTCGTAGTTCGCGATGTTCAGGTTCGCGATCATCAGCTTGCTGATCGGGCCGTAATGCGTAATCGACGCGACCTTGCCTTCGCCGGCCAGCGTTTCAACTTGCTGTTCGATGTCTTTGCGAACGTACGCCTGCAGATGCGCGTAATTCGGGATCTGCACCTGACCCGCCAAGGCCGCAAGATGGATCGTCTGGCTTCGGCGATGATAACGGAAGTACAGAACCGGGCTGTTCGACAGTTCGGAACTGGCCTGAACCAGCTCTTTTTCGATCGCTTCGATCGTATAAGCTTTTTGCATGCGCTCCGAGAAATCCTTCAGGCGGTCGCGATGGCCGGAAACCGCGCGGGCACTGGCTTCGGCTTCGTCGCGCGCGTCGACGAGCTGAACCCGGTTTTCGACGAAGGCCTCGGCCGCATTTTGAATCTGGGCAGGCGTCGAAGACGTCGCCGTTTCCAACTCGACCTTCGCCGTCGATTCGGCGGCTTCGGCCGCCTGTGCGATGGCGGATCCCATCGAAGGAGTCGCCAGCAGTGTGCGAAGATTTTGCAGGTCTTCCAAACTCGTTTCCACGGGTGCGGCGAACACGTCCGTCGAAGCAGCCGAGGCGGTGCGAGCCTGAATCTGGCGTTGGATCTGACGGTTCAAGGCGAAGCTGATCGCACTGAACAAGGCCAAGGCCGCGGCGATCAAGACCATCATCATTCCCAAACTTTTACGAGCAGCGCCCGAGTCGAGCTGTTCCGAGAACCAGGCCCACGACATGACGGGTTTGATCGACGGCTGTTCGGCCGCGATCGCGAACGGCGTGGTTCCCGCGCGGACGAAAGCGACTTGCTCGCGGGTTCCGTCGATTGCCCGGTAACGGGCCATCGTGCCGGTTTGAGCGCCCAGAAAAAGATTATCCAAGGTTTCTTTCAGACCGTCGATTTTTTTCAGATCGGTGCCGACGAAGGCCGGCGTCGAATGCGCGAGCACACGCCCGTTTTTGTCGATCAGGTACGAAGTGCGGTTTCCGGCGGTGGCTTTCGCGAACGCGGGCATCGCCTTCGACGGGTCGATCAAGGTCACGCTGATCCGGTCGATCACGCTTGGATCGACTTCGCCCTTCGCCGAAGTTTTGTAAAGGGGGGTTGCGACGAAAATGCCTTCGCGCGACGAAAGATCGCTCATCGGATAAGTACCGTAAGAAATTTTCGAAATTTTCAGATCGCCGATCGCGATTTGGTTTTTGAGGGCCTTCAGCACACGGTCTTCGAGCGCGAGGTCGGTATCTTCAGACTTCGCGTTCTTGGAAACCGGATTCAGCGCTTCGACTTCGTTCGGAATGCCTTGAAGCAGCTTCACCGTACCGCGATGAGTGATGTACGACAGATTCGCGTTCGGGTTCTTCGCCGATTCGAGGACACTGAAAAATTGATCGACGAAAATCTGCGCTTGGGTCTTTAAGTTCTCGTTGGCGCGGATCGCCGCCTGTTCCTGTTGGGATTCGAGGCTCGAAATGCTCATGATCCCGCCGATCCCCAAACCTACCATTCCCGTCAAAAAAATCGCAAAGCGTGCTATTTTCATGCTAAGGTCCTTTACATAAATTGACGCTATTGCAGCTGTCACTGCAATGCTTATTAGCAGATTAACACGCATGACCAAAATGGCTAGCCCGAAAGCAAAAGTCCTCATCATCGGCACCGGAATCGCGGGTTTGAGCGCAGCCATCCACTTTTCAGAATTCAGCGACGTCATTTTATTGGCGAAATCTAGCTTAGACGAAGGCAGTACCCGCTACGCCCAAGGAGGCATCGCCGCCGTCTGGTCGAAAGAAGATTCTATTGCGGAGCACAAAACCGATACCCTCGTCGCCGGCGCAGGGCTTTGCCATGAAGACATCGTCGACATCTGCGTCACCGAAGGCCCCGCGCGAATTCGCGAATTGATCGAATGGGGCGTCGAGTTTACCAAAGGAGAATCCAAGGGAGCCCCCGCCGATTACGACCTTCACCGCGAAGGCGGTCATCACAAGCGGCGCATCCTCCACACGCACGACTTCACGGGGCTTGCGATCGAGACGGCGTTGATCGCGAAGGTCCGCTCGATTCCGAACATTCAGATTCTCGAAAATCACATGGCGATCGATCTGATCATGGAGGGCAAACTTCACTCAGAGCCGTCAGCGCCCAAAAAACGCCTAGGCTCGTGCCTCGGCGCCTACGTATTGAACTGCGAGACGAACGAGATCACGCCGCTGGCGAGCGATCTGACCATCCTGGCCAGCGGCGGGATGGGAAAAGTCTATCTCTATACCTCGAACCCCGACGTCGCTACGGGCGATGGCGTAGCGATCGCATCGCGCGCAGGCGCGCGGATGGCGAACCTCGAGTTCATGCAGTTTCATCCCACGTGTCTCTACCATCCGAGCGCGAAAAATTTTCTGATCACCGAAGCGATTCGCGGCGAAGGCGCCGTTTTACGAAATCTCGAAGGCGAAGACTTCATGAAGAAGCATCATGAAATGGGATCGCTCGCCCCCCGCTACGTCGTCGCGCAAGCCATCGACATGGAATTGAAACGCACGGGCGCGCCTCACGTCTGGCTCGACGTTTCGAACTTCAGCGAGCACGAGTTCCAAGAAAAATTCCCGCAGGTGTATGCGATGTGCGTGAAGTCGGGCATTCATCCGCCGAAAGAAATGATTCCGGTCGTGCCGGCCGCGCACTACATGGGCGGCGGCATTCAAGTCGACGCCTTCGCCCGCACCTCGGTCGAAGGGTTACTCGCGATCGGCGAGACGGCGTGCACGGGTTTGCACGGGGCGAACCGCCTGGCTTCGAACTCGCTGCTTGAAGCCGTGGTGTTTTCAAAACGCGCTGCCGATCGCGCGCGCGAATCGTTGGTGCAGCACGCGCTGCCCTCACGTCCGAAAAATCTTCCCGCCTGGGATCTCGGTCGCGCGGTCGACCTCGAAGAACAGATCGATATCGCGGCCACCTGGCGCGAGATCCGCACGCTGATGTGGAACTACGTGGGTATCGTGCGCTCCGATCGCAGGCTCACGCGCGCGCGCGAACGTCTGGCGCTGATCCGTCACGAGGTCAATTGGGATTACTGGAAGTTCAAAGTCAGCCGCGATCTGATCGAGCTGCGAAACTTGCTGACCGTGGCCGAACTCATCGTCGAATGCGCCTTCCGTCGCAAAGAAAGCCGCGGGCTGCATTTCAACATCGACTATCCGACGCCGCTTCCGGTCGAAGCTCACGACACTGTTATCTGAAGCCAAATACAACAAAGCCGGTTGCGAATTGAGACGGCTTTCGTTGAAATGGGACTGTTTCGTTTAGTGAGATGCCGCGATTTTTGCCTTTCCTTCGCCTATTTTTAAAATCTTTCTTTAAAATGGAAATATGAAGATTCCATTTTTGGCAGTCGCAGCAAGTTTTCTAGTTTTCGCAAGTTACCCGATTGCATCGGCACAGATCATCGTCGGCGGCGGCGGTGGACATGGTGCTCCGGGAGGGATTACTTCAAAAATTTGTGGAGGGCTGGGCGCCGACATGGCAACTTGTCCGGGATTATGTCCGCCACAATCCACTGACTCCTGCCTCAACAATCTTTGCAATACTAGTCCATCGTGTACCTCAGGGCCGTGCTACTATTACAGCGGCGCTTTTTCTCCGAATGCATCCGGGTGTTTTCAAAACGGTTGCGGCGGCGGATTTACAGTCGATACCAGTAGCTGTACGCCGCCCCCACCACCACCGCCACCTCCAGCCAGTTCTTGTGAAGACCTTCAATGTCAAACCTCAGGAGCAGGGCACCCCGGTTATCATTATGATTCCGCAGGCGGATGTTGTGTGGGGCCAAACCCCGGTGATCCTCAATTTTGCATTTCGATGAGCGCTTGTAATCCGCCACCACCGCCACCACCCCCGCCTCCTCCTCCACCGCCACCCCCTTCATGCCGCGCACCCGAGCAACCCGACGCCAGCGGTACTTGCAAATTCTTTCCGAATCGCCACCTCTGCGACGACGGATCGACTTCGGGCATGGCTTCGGCCGTAGGCAACGTGACGGGCGCCGATGCCGCAGCCAGATTCAACAATACCGTGAACAAGAAACTCGCCTGTTGCCTGAATTACGAAACGGGCGGCTTCTACGCCAAGTTCGATTGCATCGAAAACGCGAAGAACCATTACACCGATTTCAACGCTCTTTGGGAATCAAGCGATACGGCCGCCGCCGGCGGCCAAAGCAATGCCATGAGCCTTGCCAACTCGCAGGGAAAACTTTTGACCGGGTTTTACACCCTCAAAGGCACGCGCTGTAACGAATTCAGCGAATTCGCGGGCCCGATCACTCCGGCGCGGGTGAACCCCGTCTCCGGAAGCACGGCCCAAATGGATCGCGTCAGCGGCGGAGCAGGCGGCATTCAAACCATTCCGGGCCCGACGCTGAATCCTCCGGCAAGCTTGAAACCGCCGGGAGCCAAACTGCCCACGACCGCGGCCGATCGTCTGCGCTGCCCGATCCTGGTGCGCGCGGCTTTTCTGACGAAATGCCCGGATAACCCGGTGGTCACTACCGCGCCGAGAAGAAGCTACACCGATTCTGCCGGCGTCGTTCACTGCTCGCACGCGAGTTCACTTCAAGTCCATGTGCGAGTCGAGCAGATCACCGAAATCGCGGGCATGCCTCGCATGAAGCCCGAAGACACGGTGCTGGACGCGAAAAGCGCGTCCGCCATCTCAATCGATCAGATCATTGCTAATAAGTACGGAAATCAATGCCCGTCCGGCATGCACCATCAAGGCGATGCCTGCGTGGAGGATTGATTAATTCGGAAAGAGCGTCTTTAAAAGCGTGTTGCATCCGTCAATATGAACATGCGCGGGAATCTGCGCCCAATGGGCGGCCGGGAGAGTCACTTCGTTTTTGAGAAGCGCCTGCAACTCGCCTCGAACCTCCGGTAACGATTTTCCGTGATCGAGCTTTTCAGTGATTCCCTGAATCTTTTTGCGAATCGCCTCTTCCGAACGCTGGGACGAGCCGGTCCACTCGGCGTAAGAAAGCTTCAGCCGGTCATCGGGCTCGGGGTAAAACGGATTTTTCGGGTCGAAGACGACATACTTTGCGGGATCGCGCGCGATCTCGCGCCCGTGGAGCGCGTAATCTTTGATCATAAACGCCGGGTTTTTGAAATGATCCTCGACGTGAAACGAACCGAAGTCGTAAATGAATCGCCGATCGCGCGTGCCCTGCACGTTCAAGGCCTCGATCGGCGTGTCGGCCCCTAAAGAGCGAGTCGCCCCCGAAGTCATTCCGTAATTGCGTAAAATCCGTTCGACGGCCTCGGTCTCGCGTCGGGGCAATTGCCCTTGGGCCGTCACCTCGTCCGTCAGATCGCGAACGTGGGCCTGCCTCAAGATCGCTCCTGCTCGATAGGATTTGCCGCTTTCGCCGTACTCGTGAACGTCAAAGCCCCAATCGATGACGGCGTAGGCGTCGACCACGTTGTACGCGGCATCCGCGTGTTTGAAGATCGCTTTCGTGGCTTTGGTGTAGAGGTATTCGCGGACAGACTGATAGGTTTCCATCAAACCGTTTGCATGCGAATCCAAACGGGGAGCACTCGCCCCGAAACCTTTGCCGTCGATCAAGCCGCCGCCCTGTGCTTCGAACACGAGCGCGCGATCGTATTGCGGCGGGCGCAACACGTCTTTACGATCTTTCGGGTCGTAAGAAATTTCGGAATTCACGCCGGCTTTCTCGCCCAGCTCGATTTGCCCCTTGGCAAGATACCCGCTCTGATCGAGCAGCCATTGATCGATCTCGGCGTTCGTCATCGCATGCGTTTGCGGAAAGTCTTTGCGAATGAGCGCATAGTCGGCGATCAGCACGCGCGCCGTCGGCACCCGATAAGCGATCGCAAGCGACGTCACTGCATTGCCGTTCAGCACCTCAACGTAGCTTTGCGCGGGCTTTAAGACAGGCGGCTCGGCATACACGAGCGCATGGGCGAAGAAAATCGCCGTCATCGCCAAAAACATGACACGAAAGAGTCGTAGGCTGGTCATCCCTTCTCTTTTCGGTATTCAGCGACTTCCGGTTTAATTAAACCTTCCGATCCGCCCAACCAGCTCCCAGTTTAAACGAAGCGTTTTTCGTCCGTCGCCCCAAAGCGCTTGGAGCGAATCGCGGAACGGCGGAATCGGATCTTGGCCGGTTTGCTCGCGATAAAGCTGAGTCGCAGACCAGCTGCTGATATAACCCACCAACCCCTCCAAGCTCATCTCGACCGAAAGATCGATCTTCGGAAATTCGATTTCCTCAAACGGAAACGGAATCTCGCGATAGCCGTTCCAGAGAATCCGGTTTTGCGGCTTCCAGTACGGCCCGAGCGTTTCTTTCGCGAAGGCTTCCACGCGAAGATCGACCTCGGGAAGTTCACTCGTCGCAAAATGATAGCCGAACAAGGCGATCACTCCGCCCGGTTTCAATACCCGGCTCACCTCGCGATAAAACTCGTCGAAACGAAACCAATGCGCGGCCTGGGCGATCGTGATGAGCGAAACGCTTTGATCCGCAAGCGACGTCTTCTCGCACGACTCGCATCGATACTCGACTCGTTCGTGCGGTTTGGCGTTTTGGATTTGCGCCTCGCTTAAATCGGTCGCGACGACGCGCCGAAACCGCTTCGCTAGCGAAATCGCCGCCTGACCGTTTCCGGTCGCGCAGTCCCAGGCGCAGTCGAAATCCGCGACCTGGGCAAAAAGCGCGTCGAACAGCGCTTCGGGATACGTCGGCCGAAAGCGGGCGTAATCGTCGGATTGCTTCGAAAAAAGATCGGTGCTCATTTCCACCTTACCCCGGTCAGATTCTAGAGCGCGGCCTCGATGTCCTTCTCAAAATTCTCAGGCTTGTCCTGCGGGGCGAAGCGCTTCAGCACCTTGCCCTCTTTCGAGACGAGAAACTTGGTGAAGTTCCACTTGATGAACTCGGTACCGAGAACGCCGGGCATTTCCTCTTTCAGATGAACGTACAAGGGGTCGGCATTCGCGCCGTTCACGTCGACCTTCGCCATGACCGGAAAGGTCACGCCGAAACGTCCGGTGCAGAAGCCCTGAATGTCTTCGTTCGTGCCCGGTTCTTGAGCGCCGAACTGGTTGCACGGAAAACCCAAAATTTCGAGGCCTTGGCCGTGGTATTTTTCGTAAAGCTTTTGCAAGCCTTCGTACTGCGGGGTGAACCCGCATTCGCTGGCGACGTTCACGATCAGGATCGGTTTGTTTTTATATTGAGAAAGCGCGACGTCTTCGCCTTTGGCATTTTTGACTTTGAGGTCGTAGAAGTTCATGGTTGATTTCCTCCGTTTTGGGTTTGCGAACGATTTTTGCGCATGATCTTACTCGCGGCCCCGATCACCATCGGCAGCACCGAAATAAAGACCACGATCATGATGATTTTATCCAATCGATTGGCCAAGGGGGTCTGGCCCAGGTAGTAGCCCGTGATCAGAAGCGAGTTGATCCAGACGATGCCGCCTAGGATATCCCACGGCGCGAACTTCGCGTACGGCATGCGCGCCATGCCCGCGACGAACGGGACGAACGTCCGAAAAATCGGCATAAAGCGACAGGCGACGACGGCCGCAACCCCAAAGCGCGAGTAAAACTCATGCGCGCGCTCCAGATGCTTGCGTTTGAAAAACCGTCCGTCGGGACGCGCATAGATCGCATCACCCGTTTTGTGGCCCAGAAAATACCCCACCTGATCGCCGACGACGGCCGCGAGCGACAACGCCACCATAAACGTACCGATCGACAATCCCGCCAGATGATTCGGATTCGCCGGGTTCGACAGCACCCCCGTCGTGATCAAAAGCGAATCGCCCGGCAGAAAAAATCCGAACAACAAACCCGTTTCGGCAAAGATGATTCCGGTGACGATGAAAATCCCGCCCGTCGAAAGCCACGCGGCGAAGGTCGAAGTTTCGTGAAGCGATTTCAGCCAGTCGAATAGCGTTTGAAGCATGTCGTGTTCCTTATTTTTTCGTCGAGGCCGTCATCGCGACCCGCGCGTCTTCAACCGCGCTCTTTAATGCATGAATGTAGCGTTCCGTCCGAACGAAATACCCCTTCGGATTTTTCGTCTTGGCCAATAACTCCGAGCCCCGCTCGTAAGCCGCCTTCGGCTCGCCCGAAGCGATCAGCACGCGCACCAGCCGCTCCATCGATCGCAGGTGGTTGTCGCCGTAAGAATACTGCACGGCCTTTTCAGCCTGCGTCTTGGCCTCGGGGTAATGCTTGAGGTCGAGGTTCATCTTCGCCGAAGCAAAATAAAACGTGAACTCCTTCGGGTATTCGGCGATAAAATGATCGTAGATTTTCTTCGCCTGCGCCTCTTGGCCGTCGTTCCACAGCCAGTACGCAAGCTCAAGATTCAGCCCGCGCGTCTCGCGCTTTCCATAATCCGCGATCAGCTTGCGGTAGCTTTCAATCGTGCGCGTGCGAGCACGCTTGATCATGCCCTCGTCCTTCAGCGCGGTCGCGACGTCGACCCTCATCGCATCGAGGTCGGCGATGGAGAGCTCATAGCCTTCGACTTTTTTCGCCTTCGGGTCCACGCGGTCGCTCAAGGCATCCAGCAAATCGTTGGCGAAGGCGATTTGCTGGTGATCAAAACGATCGGCGTTCGACACGAGCGCGTCTTCGGCGCGAAGCAGGGTCTCGACCGAAAGCGTTTTGCGTTTTTCGTGGATGGCGTTGATTAGTTTTACCGACGATTTTTCAGACCAGACTTCGGGGTGATCGACCGCTTGGGCCTGCAAACGGATGAATTGAAAATACAGATCGTCGGGCGCGGTTTTCAGGCCTTCATCGGCGGCATTCTTCGCCTTTTCAAAATCCTTTTGCTCCCACCGGACCTCGATCAGTTTTTTCAGGCCGTCGAGGTATCCCTCCTTCATGGCCAAAATACGAGTTTCGAAACTTTCGTTCCGATGGACGTAGGCCTCAGACATCCGGGCGACGAATTCGGTCGTCGGGAAATACCCCACCACTCGATCGATCTCTTGAAGATCGGTCTCCTGAAGGCCGGCCTGCGCGAACACGATCGTGGGATAGCCACCGACCTTAAAGCGGGATTTGAGGTCCCAAGACGCGTCTTGGTCGGCATCCATCTTCAAGAGCACGAATTTTTTCGCCGCCGTCTTGAATGCCTGGCTCGGAAAAACCCGCTCGTTGTATTGGTTGCAGGGCGGGCACCAGATTCCGTAAAAATCGATCAAAAGCGGCTTCTTCGTCCGCGCCGATTCCTTCAACGCCTCGCGAGGGGCGTTGTTCCAAAATCCGTGTTCGTCTTTTTTCTTGGCCTTGGAGGTTTTGGGCGTCTTCTTCGCATGCGCCGAATGGGTCGAGTGCGCCCCCAACACCGGTTTCGGAACGTTCCGCATCAGCTCGACGGTCTTCGTTTTTTTCACGCAGTAGGTTTTCGCCTGGTCGCACAGAAATACCGAAATGACGGCCACGTCCGAAGGCGTGAGCGACGCGTTCGTTTTTTCAAACACGATCTGCGTTTTTTGCAGCTCGATGGCGCCGAACGAGATCCCCTTCGTTTCGACCTTTGCCGAATACGGCGCCTCGATGTTGAAATGATGATCGGCCGGCGGAGTGAGCACGAGCCCGAAGGTCTGTCCTTCTCGGTAAACGTCGACCATGAAATCGGGAATCGTCGCGGCCTGAGCGGAAGTAGACATCAAAAGCGTCCAAAAGGCTAAAGTCATGCCAGAAGTCTAATTGAAGGGCCTACCAAATTCGAGCGATTTTTACGCCAGGGTAATAGTGGGCCAAGATCTGATCGCGGTTGAAGCCGAGCTCGCCCATGCGCTTCGCTCCCCATTGACACAGCCCGACTCCGTGGCCCGATCCGCGCCCCTTAAACTGAACGGTGCGACCGTCGATCGACAGCGTAAACAACGTGCTTTTCAACTGCGCGGGGCCAAGCCAGTTGCGCGCCTGGTACGCGTTCATTTTTACCGTCAATTTCTTTTGCGGGTCCATTCGATCGATGAAGTGGAACACGAGGTCCTGCACGCGCGGATCGGAATCGTCGGCATGGGCGCTCGCGATCATCGAGTGATCCTTGCGACGGATCTCGTCCACTCCGCCGATCGTGGCGATCTTCGAGAGCGTCCAGCGCCGAGGATGCCGAACATAGGTCGACGGCCAGACCTTACGGTTCGCCGGATCGACTGCGATTCCGTGCGCGATCTTTTTTTCGATTTCGGCGAAGCTCATTTTGTAATCCCAATGGAACGAAGGCGCATGCACGCAGTACGGATCGCGCACCTTTTTCGTGAAGCCTTTGAATTTCTTGCCCCACACGTCTTGGGGCAATTCCGTCCAGCCGCCGCACGAAGCGTGGTAAAATGCTTTGATCGGGTCGAGATTATGGCTGTTTTTCGCGACCAAGATCATTCCCTTCGTCTTCGCCACGAGTTTCGCACCCTTCGGATCGGCGCTGTCGAGGCCGAGATAGACCTGATCTTTCTGGGTGGATTCGACGTCGTAGACGCGCCCACGGTCGTGCCGCATGGCTTTCATCTGATAAAGCGCGTAGGTCCGGGCCGCGATGACTTGCGCCTCGACCGCCGCCGGCGACCAATGCGAATTGAACTCGCCGTTCACCACCGATTCGAGGTAGCGCTCGACGTTGATGTGGTTCACGACCAGGCATTGCGGATTTTTACGGACGCTCTCGTCGTAGGGCGATTCGAGGTCTTTCGGATACACGACGATCTGTTCGCGAAAACGGTGCTCGTTGATCGACAGAATGCCCGAAAGGCTCTCGATCAGGATGCCCGAGCGCGGAATTCTGCGCGATTTTCCGGTCAAGGGTTGGATGATGAGGCTTCGTTTGCAATCGACGACCCACTCGTCGGCACGGACGCTCCCCAGTTCGGGCTTCTTCGCGAGCGAAAGGGCCAGGTCGGTCCCTTTGATGAGCATCACGCGGCCCAGGTTCGAGAGCTTGACCCGAACCGTTCTCGGATCGATCCTCAGCTCGCTCGCCACCTGGCGGGGTTGAATTGGAATTCCATAAGCCTGAGGTAAAAAAAATAAAACGAACCCCAGCCATCCTAGCCGTCGCATGAACTCTCCTTGTCCATTTTAGTGTGACGAACTCAGCGCAGCCGTGCAGCAGATATTTTTCTGACATCGCGGTGGTCGCCCGCTTTCCGTAAAGGTTCGCGTCAAATAACGCGAACCTTTACGGAAAGCGGGCGACCACCGCCGTTGACAAAAGATCGCAAATCTTGATACTGAAAGGAGTCCAACCGTTTCACTTTGAGGTGACGTAGCAAAGTGGTTGAATGCACCGGTTTGCAAAACCGGCTCCGCAAGGACTCGCCAGTTCGAATCTGGCCG
>Ga0164242_10001439_pt1 | contig 28200 bp, 26 predicted proteins | sample OricomgcompostMG_FD_108783 | JGI IMG/M metagenome (GOLD analysis project Ga0164242, IMG submission 108783) | Miracle-Growth compost microbial communities from Emeryville, California, USA - Original compost - Miracle growth compost (MG) ...
AGGGCGTCCAGCTGCGAATCGGCCTGCGCGGCCATGGAGCCCAGGGCCGCGGACGCAGTGACCGCAAGCCCAAGAACCAGGTTGCGTAAGTTCATGTCTCCTCCAGAGTGTGCTGCCGTTCAACTCACGAATGACCCGCGCTACCTTGTGGACCGGACGCGCCTTGACCGGAGACAGGTAACGATCTACGCCTTCGCCCGATCGACTGTCGGGCTTCGCGGCGGTGAACGGCAAACGCATAATCCATGCCGACCCGCTTTTGCCGCGCGCGTGCACGACGCGCCGCGCGGGCCGTGGCGCTCGCGCGACCGGCCGCCTGGCCGACGCCGGCGGCAGTTGCGCGCGCATGCATGACGCCGGCGGCGCGAACCCGTGACGCAAACGCGGCGTGCACGCCGTTCAGGTGCGACACATACTGTGTCAAAACCGCGATGCGTCGCGCGCGGCCGGACCCGCCGATGTGCCGCCGGCTGCACGACGCATACGCGGCACGACACGACCCGTGCGATCAAGATGGATCCCGCATGAGTCGCGCCATCGCGCGAAGACCTCGCGCGCGGCGGCGCACCGTTTTCGACGAGGTGGAGGACGACGGCGATGACGCAGACTGAGAAGGTGTATACGGACGACGAGATCGGTGCGCAGCTCACCGGTGCGTTGCAGCACTGGTACCTCGAAGACGGATGGCTTCGGCGCCGCTACCGCACCGAAGGGTGGAAGGGCACGCTGATGGTGGTCGCGACGATCGGGCATCTGGCCGAAGCCGCGTGGCACCATCCGGACCTCACGGTGTCGTATGCGTTCGTGATCGTCAAACTGAAAACGCATAGCGCGAAGGGCATCACCGACAAGGACTTCGCGCTCGCGCGCAAGATCGAGGACGTGATCCAGTGGCAGCCGGGACGCGACGGCGGACCGCTCGAAGGCACACCGTCCGGCGACCAGCGGTTCCGGTATATCAAGTACGACGACGCGGACGGGTGAGGCCGGCGGCTACGGCCGATGCGCGACGCGTGACGGTCGCCGCGTCGCGATGTGGCGTCCGCGACGTCCGGCGCGCGGCGTTTCACGCCCGGCGCAGCACGCGGCGCGCGGTGACACAGTGCGCACCGCCCGGCACATCGGCACGGGCGGCCGCGCGCGCCGAGGACATGCCGATGCGCCGATGCATCCACGCCGCCATCGATCCCGCACGCCGCGCCCAGCGGATCGCGTCGCCTCCTGCGCCGCGCACGGGCCGCCCGCCCGCACCCGCGCGCGCCGGTCGACCGAAGCCGCGCCGTGCTGGTACGCGTCCTGCTTCTGATCCCGGCCCAGCCCGAACGAGGATCGTGTATGCCGCTGCAGTTCCGCCGCTTCCCGCCGCAGGCCGCCGTCACCGTCGATGCGCCGGCGCGTCTGCATCTGGGCTTTCTCGATCCGAACGCAACGCTCGGCCGCGCGTTCGGCAGCCTCGGCCTGTTCGTCGAAGGCCCCGGCACGCGGCTCGTCGCGCGCCGCGCCGCGCAGCGGCGCATCGAAGGCGCGCTCGGCGACGCGGACCGCGCGCGCGTCGCGCAATGGCTCGACACGTTGCAGCAGGCGTTCGGCGGCCCGGACGTCGCGCTCGACGTGCTGCACACCGTCCGTCCGCATTCGGGACTCGGCTCCGGCACCCAACTCGCGCTCGCGGTCGGCAGCGCGTACGTGCGCGTCGCCGGCGTGCCCGCGACGACCGCCGAACTCGCGGCGCTGCTCGGCCGCGGCGCGCGCTCGGGCATCGGCGTGCACGGCTTCGACGTCGGCGGGCTGCTGCTCGACGGCGGGCCGTCATGGACCAGCCCGCCGAACGCCGCGCCCGCCAGCGCGCCGCCGCTCGCGCCGCTGCTGTCGCGCCTCGCGTTTCCCGATGCGTGGCGCGTGCTGCTGATCGGCGACACGTCGCGCAGCGGCCTGTCCGGCCCCGACGAGCGCCGCGGCCTCGCGGCGCTCGCGCCGTTTCCGCAGCACCTCGCCGCCCATCTGTGCCACCTCGTGCTGATGCGCGTGCTGCCCGCCGCGGCCGAGGCCGACTTCCTGCCGTTCGCCGACGGGCTGAGCGAAATCCAGCAGATCATCGGCGAATACTTCGCGCCGGTTCAGGGCGGCGTGTTCACGAGCCCCGACGTCGAACTGGCGCTGCGCGCGGTCGCCGCGCAGCAGCCGGCCGGCATCGGTCAGACGTCGTGGGGGCCGACCGGCTTCGCGGTGCTCGCGAGCGAGCCGGACGCGAACCGCGCGCTCGCCGCCGCGCGCGACGCGGTGCGCGGCAAGCCGCACATCGAATGCTCGGTGGTCGCCGCGCGCAACCGCGGCGCGACGATCGACGCGGCCGACGCGCACCGCCGCCGACGCGAGGGCGCCGCCTGACGCGCGGCCGGCCGCGCCGCGCCCGCCGACAGCCGTACACACCCGCCCACCCCATTCCCACCTTCGACCGAGTCAGAGACCATGTCCGAAGCAGCCACCGAAAGGCCGTACATCCTGCACATGTTCACGGCCACCGCGCAGATGAGCCCGTTCGACGTCAACATGGCCGCCGACGCCGGCTATCACGTGATCGTGCCGTACTGCAACGTCGACGCGTCGATGGTCACGAACCTCACGCAGGACGCGATCTTCTCGCGCGGCCCGAAGGGCGTGTCGCGCACCGGCATCTTCATCGGCGGACGCGACGTGATGCTCGCGGCCGACATGCTCGAAACCGCGAAAAAGGCGATGGTGCCGCCGTTCGAAGTGTCGGTGTTCGCGGATCCGAGCGGCTCGTACACGACCGCAGCCGCGCTCGTCGCGCTCGTCGAACGGCATCTGAAGCGCGCGCACGGGATGGACCCCGGCGGCAAGCGCGTGCTGATCCTCGGCGGCACCGGCGCGGTCGGGCGCATCGCGGCGGCGATGGCCGCGACGCTCGGCGCCGACGTGACGATCGCGAGCCATCGCGACGGCTCGCACGCGAAGCGCGTCAGCGACGAGATCAACCAGCGCTTCGGCATCGTCACCGCCGGCATCGGCACCGAGACGCCCGATGCATTGCGGCGCGCGCTCGCCGACGCCGAGATCGTGCTCGCGACCGCCGTCGCGGGCGTGCAGGTCGCCGGCAAGGACGACCTCGCGCACGCGAAGCACCTGCTGATCGCCGCCGACGTGAACGCGGTGCCGCCCGAGGGCATCGCCGGCGTGAAGGTGATGTACGACGGCGAACCGCTCGGCGACGGCCCCGATCCGGGCACGCTCGGCATCGGCGCGCTCGCGATCGGCAACGTGAAGTACCAGGTCGAGCACCGGCTGTTCGTGCGGATGCGCACCAGCGCGCGGCCGGTCTATCTCGGCTTCCAGCAGGCGTTCGACGAGGCGCGCGAAGTCGCCGCGTCGCTCGGCTGAGCGCCGCATAGCCGGGCGGATCCGGTCATGGCCGCGCGTTCTCACGCTCCCGCCGGCGCGCCGTTCATCGCGATCGCCGGGCTGTCGGTGCGCCTCTTCGCGCAGTCGGCGCGGCGCGCGGGCTGGCGCGTCGCCGCGCTCGACCGCTTCGGCGACCGCGACACGCGCAGTGCGTCGCCATGCTGGTTCGACATCGGCGGCGCCGGCCTGTCGATCGACCGGGACCGGCTCGTCGACGCGCTGACGCGCGTCGCGCGGCTGCCGAGGCTGATCGGCTGGGTCGGCGTCGGCGGTGTCGAGCCGTTCGTCGCCGACCTCGCGCGCACGCGCGGGCTGCCGGCTTACCTCGGCAACCCGCCCGACGCGTGCGCCGCCGTGCGCGAACCGCGGCGCTTCTTCGCGCTGCTCGACGACCTCGGCATCGCGCATCCGCCGGTCGCCGATACGCCGCCCGCGTCGCCCGAAGGCTGGCTGTACAAGCGCGCCGACGGCTGCGGCGGCGTGCACGTGCGCGACGCCGCGCGCGCGCTCGCGAACGGCGACGCGACGACCGCAGGCGGCGTCGGCTACTTCCAGCAGCGCCGCCCCGGCCGCGCGATGTCCGCGCTGTTCGTCGCCGCCCGCGGCGATGCGCGCGTGATCGGCTTTTCCGAACAGACGTCGCTGTCGTGGGGCGACATGCCGTTCATCCACACCGGCGCGGTCGGCCCGCTCGATCCGCCGCCGCGCGTCGCCGCGCAGGTCACCGAGGCGATCCGCGCGCTCGCGGCGCGCACCGGCGTCGCCGGCATCAACAGCTTCGACTTCCTGCTCGACGACGGCGCGCAGACCTTCGAACTGCTCGAAGTGAACGCGCGTCCGTCGTCGACGCTCGCGATCTACGAGCGCGCGTGGCCGAACGCGTGGCCGCGCGGACTGCTCGCGTGCCACGTCGACGCGTGCGCGCACGGCGTGCTGCCGCCGCCCGGCCCCATCGCCGCGGACGCGCGCGTGCGCATCGCGCACGACGTGCTGTTCTCGCCGGCCGCGTTCGCGGTCAGCCCCGCGTTCAGCGACGCGTGCGCGCACGACCCCGGCTGCGCGGACGTGCCGATGCCCGGCACCCGCGTCGCGACCGGCGACCCGGTGTGCACGCTGGTCGCGCACGCGAGCGACCTCGCGGATCTGCCCGAAGCGCTCGCGCGCCAGCGCGAGCGCGTCCTTCAACGTCTGTCACTCTGTCACGAGCCCGCCCATGTCTTCGCCGAATGACCCGCCCCATGCGTCGGCCCCGCCGCCGTTCGATCCCGCGCTGCCCGGCGTCAACGCACTCGCCGATCCGCTCGTCGCGCAACTGTGCGCGCAGGCCGCGTCGCTGCGCGTCGCGCTCGCCCGCACGGATGACGGCACGACGATCGTCGATGCGGGCGTCGACGCGCCGGGCAGCCTCGACGCGGGGCTGCTCGTCGCCCGCATCTGCATGGGCGGCCTCGGCCACGTCGGCGTGCGCTCGGCGAACGAGCCCGATCCGGCGTGGCCGTTCGTGATCGACGTGCGCACGTCGTGGCCGGTGATTGCGTGCCTCGGCAGTCAGTACGCGGGCTGGAGCCTCGCGGCGACGAAGGAGCAGACGGGCGGCAAGAAATTTTTCTCGCTCGGCTCGGGGCCGGCGCGCGCGCTCGCGGTGAAGGAACCGCTGTTTGCCGAGATCGACTACCGCGACCGCCACCCGCGCGGCGCGCTGGTGCTCGAAGTGGACCGGTTGCCGCCGCAGGTCGTGATCGACAAGGTGCTCGCCGACTGCGGCCTCGCGCCGGACGCGCTGACGCTGATCGTCACGCCGACACAGTCTGTCGCGGGAACGGTGCAGGTCGTCGCGCGGGTGGTCGAGGTCGCGCTGCACAAGGTGCACGTGCTCGGCATCGCGCTCGACGAAGTGGTCGAGGCGTCCGGCAGCGCGCCGCTGCCGCCGCCGGCGCCGGACGGCATCGACGCGATGGGCCGCACCAACGACGCGATCCTGTACGGCGGCCGGGTCCACCTGACGGTGCGCAGCGACGCGGCCGCGAAGCGCATCGCGGCCGAATTGCCGTCGTCGAACTCGCGCGACTACGGCAAGCCGTTCGCGGACGTGTTCCGGTCGTTCAACTTCGACTTCTACCAGATCGACGCCGCGCTGTTCGCGCCGGCCGAAGTGTGGGCGAGCAGCCTCGAAAGCGGCAATACATGGCGCGGCGGACGGCTCGACGCCGGGCTGCTGCGCGACCAGTGGAGCGCGCGATGAGCGGCAGCACCGACGCGCGCGGGCTGCGCATCGGCATCGCGACCGACGCGACCGGCTGGCACACCGGCCGGCTGCGCCGCGCGCTGCGCGAGCGCGGCGCGAGCGCGCGCTGCTTCGACCTCGCGGACTGCCGCTTCGACACCACGAGCGGCCCGCACGGCATCGTGCTGCCGGGCTTCGGCCACACGCTGCCCGACGCGGTGTTCGTGCGCGGCATCGCGGGCGGCACGTTCGAGCAGGTCACGCTGCGGCTCGGCATCCTGCACGCGCTGCGCGAACTCGGCGTGCCGGTGTACAACGACGCGCGCGCGATCGAGCGCAGCGTCGACAAGTCGATGACGTCGTTCCTGCTGCACCGCCACCGCGTACCGACGCCGGCGACGTGGGCCGCCGAATCCGCGGCGTTCGCGCAGCGCGTGCTGATGCGCGAGGCGGCGGCCGGACGGCGGGTCGTGATCAAGCCGCTGTTCGGCTCGCAGGGCAAGGGCCTGCGCAGGCTCGGCGCGAACCCGGGACGCGGCGCGCGCGCGGGCACGCTGACGCCGCTGCCGCCGCTCGGCGGCGACTACCGGCGCGTCGCGTATTTGCAGCGCTACGTCGACGGCGGCGCGCAGCCCGGCTTCGACTGGCGCGTGCTGGTCGTCGGCGGCCGCGCGCTGGCGGCGATGCGGCGCGTCGGCGGCCGGCGCTGGATCCACAACTTCGCGCAGGGCGCGTCGTGCGAGCCGGCCGACCTCGACGACGCGCTCGCCGCCACCGCGATCGCCGCGACCCGCGCGCTCGGACTCGACTACGCGGGCGTCGACCTGATCCCGAATCCGGACCACGCGAGCCGGCCGCTGGTGCTCGAAGTAAACGGCGTCGCCGCGTGGCGCGGCCTTCAGTCGGTGACGCGCTTCGATATCGCCGGCGCGCTCGCGGACGATCTGCTGGCGCGGCGAACCGGCGCCGCCGCCGACGCCACCGAAGCCGCCGCCGTTGCGTCCGCAGTTGTGTCCGCTGTTGCGTCATCAAGCTGACGCGATGGGCACCGGCATGCGCTCGCCGCTGACCGACCGCGCCCGCGCGGCGTTCGTCGGCGCGTGCCGTCTCGACGTCGACACCGCGAAGCCCGGTAACGTCAGCACCGCGAGCCCCGGTCACGGTATGGTCGCCGCGCAGTTCGTCGCGAGCGCCGACGCGGCGGTGGACGCGCTGTTCGCGTCCGGCGCGCCGGTCGGCGAGCGCATCCTCGACGCGGTGTCGCGCACGCGGCAGGTCGCCGGCTGCAACACCAACCTCGGCATCGTGCTGCTGGTCGCGCCGCTCGCGGCCGCGCTCGACCGGCTCGCCGGCACGCGCGGCTTCGATCCGGCCGCGCCGCTGTCGCCGATCGCCTGGCGCGCCGCCGTCGAGCAGGTGCTCGCGGACCTCGGCGTCGACGACGCGCGCGCCGCGTACCGCGCGATCGCGCTCGCGAACCCCGGCGGCCTCGGCGACGCCGCCGAGCAGTCGGTGCACGACACGCCGACCGTCGGCCTGCGCGCGGCGATGGCGCTCGCCGCCGAGCGCGACAGCATCGCGCGCCAGTATGCAAACGGCTTCGTCGACGTTTTCGCGACCGGCCTCGGCGCGGTGCGCGAAGCGCCCGCGCACGCGCCGTCGCTCGCGACGCTGAACGCGTACCTCGCGTTTCTCGCCGGCTGGCCCGACTCGCACATAGTGCGCAAGCACGGCCTCGCGCTGGCGCAGAGTGTCACGCTGGCGGCACTCGAACATCACACGCGGCTGCGCCACGCGCTCGCGCAGCGCCGTTTGCCGTCCACCGCCCCGCTCGACGCCTGGGACGCCCAACTGAAGGCGCGCGGCGTGAACCCGGGCACCAGCGCGGACCTGACCGTCGCGACGCTGTTCGCCGCCGCGCTGTGCGGGCTGCCGGCGCTCGCGCCGCCGGGCGCCGCGCCGCGCGCGCGCTGAACGCCGCTCGACTGGCATAGAACGTGTTAGTTGCAACCACCCTGACTCGGGTATTTCCGCGTGGGCCGCGCCCGCGCGCGCCAACCAGCAGTTCATTCAGTCACTCACAGGAGGAGCAGCATGGCCAAGATCAATCGCGTCCTGGTAGGAGAGTCGCTTGTCGGCGACGGCAACGAAGTCGCGCACATCGACCTCATCATCGGACCGCGCGGTTCCGCGGCTGAAACCGCGTTCTGCAACGCGCTGACGAACAACAAGGACGGCTTCACGTCGCTGCTCGCGGTCGTCGCGCCGAACCTGCTGACGAAGCCGAACACGGTGATGTTCAACAAGGTGACGATCAAGGGGGCGAAGCAGGCGGTGCAGATGTTCGGCCCGGCGCAGCACGGCGTCGCGCTCGCGGTCGCGGACAGCGTCGAGGACGGCACGATTCCGAAGGACGAGGCGGACGATCTGTTCGTCTGCGTCGGCGTGTTCATTCACTGGCAGGCCGACGACGACAAGAAGATCCAGCAGTACAACTATCAGGCGACGCGCGAGGCGATCAAGCGCGCGGTGAACGGCGAACCGAACGCGGCGGAAGTCGTCGCGAAGAAGTCGTCGGTCGCGCACCCGTTCGCCGCGAACTGATCGCGCGTACGGACGTCGGAATAATTCCAGGCTTGGCCCACACCTCGCGGCGCGCGATGCGCGCGGCGGACGCGGCGCCCATGGCGGCCTCGTGTCCGCCGTGGGCGCCACGGGGAGTCGAGAGAGGCAACGTATGAAAAAAGCAGGTCTTATGCTCGTCGCCGGCTGCTGCATCGCAGCGGCGACTCCGCTCGCGCTCGCGGCCGGCACGGCCGGCGGCGGCGAAACGCCGGGAAACAGTCACGACTATCCGACCCAGGTGCGGGTCGAATACGTGCTTTCCTGCATGGACGACAACGGCCACGACTTCGCGAACGTGTACAAGTGCTCGTGCGTGATCGACAAGCTGGCCGCCGCGCTGCCGTACAACCAGTACATCGAGCAGTCGACGTTCGCGCGCAACGCATCGCTCGGCGGCGAAGGCGGCGCCGAATTCCGCATGGACCAGGCGCGCGCCGAAACGAAGAAGTTCCTCACGGTGCAGGCGGACGCGTACCGCACCTGCGGCATCCATAAGGAAGCGAACGCGGCGAAGTAACGACGCACCGTTGCGTGCGCGGCGCGCATGCACCGTCCGAAAGGGCGACGCCGCCACCGCGCGCGATGCCGATGCGCGCGGCGACGGCGCCGCCCTTTTCGTCAATTCCCGGGAACCAGCCCCTTGCCGAGCGACGCATACCCGCCCGCGTCGCGGTACGGCGCGGTGTCGCGCCGCCGCTCGATCACGACGCCGACGCCGTCCACGTCGTCGAAGCGCGCCGGCTTCGCAATCTGCACGCGCACCCAGTGCGCGCCGAAACCGGCAATCAATAGTTGTGCGACGCTTTCCGCGAGCGCTTCGAGCAGCTTCACGCGATGCATGCCGAGCAGCGCGTGCAGCGCCTCGCGGACCGCCGCATAATTGACGGTATCCTGAATACGGTCGGTCTGACACGCGCGCAGCGACGGCACGCCGATCGCGAGGTTCATCGTGACCGGCTGCGGATCGTGCAGTTCGTCGTCGTCGATGCCGATGACCGTGCTGCCGCGGAAATTCTCGATGAACACGATGTCCATCACGGCGGGCGCCGCCTCCTGCGCGGCAGAGGCGAACGGCAGCGCCGACGCGGCGACGCCGGTGGTGCGCGAAAGTCGAATGGGATCGAGCAGATTCATGTCTGGGCTCCGCCGCGCTGCGGCTGTGTTATGGATTAAACCGTCACGGGCCATGCATGCCACATACTGTGCCAGCCCTGCAACGCCCGCGCCGCCACCCGCTACCGGCCGACGGGGATCGAGCCATGCAAGCAAGAAGCGGGCGCAACGCACAGCCAGGGACACTGGCTATTGAAGACTGAGCGCATCCCGCGTAAAGTTTTTGTGCAGTCCATTTAAAAGACGATCGAACACGGTCCATTAAACATTGCGTCGGCAGGCCGTTTGCGCGGCCCAGTGAACAGTTTGCGCAACCCGTGCGGTTGCCGTCATGCTCGCTGCATCAAAAGCCGATGCCAGGAGACACGCCCCATGTCGTCGCTCGCGGAAATCCATGCGCACGCGCGTCAAGTGCTGAACGTCGTCAATCATCAACTGGCGCTGCACCCTACCAGTGACTCCGTCACCCAGTCGTGGAAGCGCTGCGTGAACGAGTTCCATCTGGATCCGTCGCGCTTCGCCGCGCCGCCGATCCTGACCGAGCGCGAACTCGCCGCGCGCCGCGAGGCGCTCAGCGATCTGATCGCGTGCTCGAAGCTGGAAATGACAACGTTGTATCAGCAACTGGCGGACCCGGAACTCGCGGTCGTGCTCGCCGATGCCGAAGGCGTGATCGTCCACCAGGTCGCGTCGGTGCCGTTCGCCGAGACCGTCGCCGCCGACGGCTTTCGCGTCGGCGCGGTCTGGAGCGAGCGCGCGGCCGGCACCAACGGCATGGGCACCGCGCTCGCCGAACGCGACTGCGTCGCGGTGCGCCAGCACGAACACTTCTATGCGCGCTATACGTCGCTCACCTGCTCCGCCGCGCCGATCTTCGACGATCGCGGCGAGATCGCCGGCGTGCTCGACGTGACGAGCCGCTCGAAGCTGCTGCAGCAGCATTCGCTGGTGCTCGTCGGGATGTCGCGGCAGATGATCGAGAACCGCCTGATCGACGCGCGCTACCGGCACGCGAACATGATCCACTTCCACAGCCGTCCGGAGTTCGTCGGCACGCTGCACGGCGGCAAGCTCGCGGTCGGCGACGACAGCACGGTGCTCGCCGCGAATCGCAGCGCCCTCTTCCAGCTCGGCTTCCGCTCGCTCGCGGAACTGCGCGGCAAGCGCATCGAGGAGGCGTTCAACGCGTCGCTCGAAGACATGATCGCGCGCAGCATCCGCGGCTCGTTCCATCCGGTCACCGTATACAGCGCGAACGCGAGCAACCGCTTCTTCCTCGTCGCGCAGACGCCGCAGAACGGCACGAAGCGCGCGACGCCGCCGGCCGTGACCGGCGCGGGCCCGGTCGCGCGCGCGGCGGGTCCGGCGGGTCCGGCGGCGCCGGAGCGCCGCGAGCTGCGCGGACGGCTCGACCGCATCGCGCATCTGGAATTCGGCGACCCGCGTATGGCGTCGCAGATCCAGCTTGCCGCGCGGGTGATCCAGCGCAAGATCCCGATCGTGCTGCGCGGCCCGACCGGCGCCGGCAAGGAAGTGTTCGCGCAGGCGCTGCACAGCATCGGCCCGAATTCGGGCGGACCGTTCGTGCCGGTGAACTGCGCGTCGCTGCCGGAAAACCTGATCGAGAGCGAACTGTTCGGCTACCGCGCCGGCGCGTTCACCGGCGCGCAGCGCGAAGGACGACGCGGCAAGATCCTGCAGGCGAACAACGGCACGCTGTTCCTCGACGAGATCGGCGACATGCCGCTGGTATTGCAGGCGCGGCTGCTGCGCGTGATCGAGGAGCGCGAGGTGACGCCGCTCGGCGCCGAAACGAGCACCAAGGTCGACTTCCAGTTGATCAGCGCGAGCCACCGCAACCTGCTCGAACTCGTACAGGCCGGCCTGTTCCGCGAAGACCTGTACTACCGGCTGAAGGGCATCGAACTCACGCTGCCGTCGCTCGCCGAGCGCGCGGACAAGCTCGCGCTGATCCAGCATCTGCTCGAAACCGAGGCGGGCGGCGACGCGCCGGCGCTGTCCGACGAAGCGCGGCACGCGCTGCTCGCGTATACGTGGCCGGGCAACATCCGCCAGTTGCGCCACGTGCTGCAAATGGCGGTCGCGCTGTGCGACGGCGGGCCGATCCTGTGCGCACACCTGCCGCCCGAGATCACCCAGGGCGCGCAGCCGTTCATCGCCGCGCGCGCCGCGAGCGAGCCCGAAGACATGCCGCATCTGACCGACGACGCCGACATCTCCGCGCTGAACGCGATCCAGATCAACGAGCGCACGACGGTGCTGAGCCTCCTCGACGAACATCGCTGGAACGTCAGCAACGTCGCGAAGGTGCTCGGCATCAGCCGCAACACGCTGTATCGCAAGATGCACCGGCTGCATATCCGCCTGTCGCACGACGGCGCGCCGAACGGCGGTCACGCATGACCGACGGAGCCGGTGCGGCCGGCACGCCCGCGCGCGCGCTCGCCGACTTCAAGCCCGACGCGCGGTTTGCGTGGTGCGTGACCGGCTCCGGCCACCTGCTCGAAGAATCGCTCGCGCTCGCGCTGCGGCTGCCGCGCACCGACCTGTTCCTGTCGCGCGCCGCCGAAGAAGTGCTGCCGCTGTACGGCTGGACGCTCGAACGGCTGCGCCAGCACTTTCGCGTGGTGCGCGACAACAGCGCGAGCAGCGTGCCGGTCGGCATGCTGTATCACGGGATGTATCACACCGTCGTGATCGCGCCGGCGACCAGCAACACGGTTGCGAAATGCGCGCTCGGTCTTTCCGATACGCTGCCGACCAACATGTACGCGCAGGCCGGCAAGCAGTGCATTCCCGGCATCGTGTTTGCTTGTGACACCGAACCGACCGTGCTCACCCAGGCGCCGGACGAATGGGTCGAACTGCGGCCGCGCCGGGTCGATCTGGAACACGTCGAGCGGCTCGCGCAATTCGACTACACGACGCTCGCGCGTACGCTCGACGAGTTGAGAACCGCCCTCGACGCACGCGTCGCGACACTCGACCTCGCATGGAACACATCGTCTTCCTGACCGGACGCCTCGCCGAAAAAAGCCTCGAACGGGTGCTGACCGCGATGGCGCCCACGCCGTTCAGTTGGGAAATCCGCGAAATCGGTCTGCAGGTCGCCGCGCTGATGACGGCCGACATGATCCGTCGGCGCGTCCCCGCGCCGCTCGACGCGCAGCGGATGATCGTGCCCGGCCGCTGCCGCGGCGATCTGCGCGCGCTGTGCGAGCACTACGGCGTGCCGGTCGAGCGCGGCCCCGACGAAGTCAAGGATCTGCCGCAATTCTTCGGCCGCGCGGCGCAGCCGTTCGACCTGTCGCACTACGACACCGAGATTTTCGCGGAGATCGTCGACGCGCCGCGGCTCGACCTCGACGGCATCCTCGCGCGCGCCGCGCATTACCGCGCGCACGGCGCCGACGTGATCGACGTCGGCTGCCTGCCGGAAACGCCGTTCCCGCATCTGGAAGACGCGGTCGCGATGCTCAGGCGCGAAGGCTATCGCGTCAGCGTCGATTCGATGCGCACCGACGAACTGGTGCGCGGCGGCCGCGCCGGCGCCGACTATCTGATGAGCCTGAACGCCGACACGTTGTGGGTGCTGGACGAAGTGCCGTCGACGCCGATCCTCGTCGCGTGCGGCGAGCCGTCGAACGTCGCGTCGCTCGACGCGGCGATCGACGCGCTTACCGCGCGCGGCCGCGCGTTTCTCGCGGACCCGATCCTCGACCCGGCGCCGTTCGGCCTCGCGACGTCGATCGCGCGTTACGTGCGGCTGCGCGAACGCTATCCGGACGTCGCGATCATGATGGGCGTCGGCAACGTGACGGAACTGACCGAGGCCGACACGAGCGGCATCAACGCGGTGCTGTTCGGGATCGCGGCCGAGTTGCGCGTGCGCGCGGTGCTGACCACGTCGGTGAGCCGGCACGCGCGGCGCGCGGTGCGCGAGGCCGACGTCGCGCGGCGCATGATGCACGCGGCGAGCGTCGCGCAGGTGCTGCCGAAGGGGATCACGCCGGACCTCGCGACGGTCCATGCGAAGCGGCCGTTTCCGTACGGGCCGGCCGAGATCGACGAATTCGCCGCGCAGGTGCGCGATCCGAATTTCCGCGTGCAGGTCGCGGAGGACGGCGTGCACGTGTACAACCGCGACGGACACTGGCGCCACGACGATCCGTTCGCGTTCTATCCGGAACTGAAGCTCGAAAGCGACGGCGGGCACGCGTTTTATATGGGCGTGCAACTGGCGCGCGCGGAGATTGCGTGGCGGCTCGGCAAGCGCTTCGACCAGGATCAGCCGCTCGACTGGGGATGCGCGGTCGATCGGCCCGAAGAAGATCTCGACGCGTGGTGCGGGCCTGGAACGACGAGGGCGAAGAAGAACGAGCGCGCGTAGCGCGGGCCCGCTCGTCGTCGCGCTCGCCCCTTCATCGCCACTTGATCGAACACCCCAGCGCCGGAAACTGCTCGCCGCGCGCATTGCCGGTCAGCACGACGTCGAGCATCGCCTCGACCAGATCGCGCCGCGCCTGCGGCACCGCGCTCTTGCGCGACGCGTCGAGCCGCCCGCGATAGCGCAGCGTCAACCCCGCGTCGAAACCGAAAAACTCCGGCGTGCAGACCGCCCCGTACGCGCGCGCGACGGCCTGCGTCTCGTCGCGCAGATACAGGAACGGCAGCGCCACGTCGTCCGCCAGCGCGACCATCGCGTTGTACGAATCCTCCGGATACGCGAGCCCGTCGTTCGGATTGATCGCGACGAAGCCGACGCCGAGTCCGCGCAGCGCGACGACGTCCTCCATCATCGCCGGTAGCGCCGCCTTCACGTACGGGCAGTGATTGCAGATGAACGCGACCACGACGCCGTGCGCGCCGCGCACGTCGGCGAGCGTGTAGGTCCGCCCGTCGGTCGCGCGCAGCGAGAACGGCGGCGCGGTCATCCCCAGTTCCGCCGGCTGCGATTGCGTGGCCATCGTCGTCTCCGGTCGGGTTCAGTGATAACGGCGCGCCATCGCGTCAAGCGGCAGCGGCTTGATCCGGTCGGCCGCGCCCGCGCAGCCGAACGCGTCGAAGCGCGACTCGCACAACGCGCGCGCGGCCGCCGTCGCCGCCTTCAGCGCCGCGCGCGGATCGAATTCGCCGCGCGCCTGCGCGAGCGAGCGCCGCATCGCGCCCGTCATCGCGAGCCGGATGTCGGTGTCGATGTTCACCTTGCGCACGCCGTTCGCAATGCCGCGCCGGATCTCCGCGACCGGCACGCCGTAGGTGTCCGGTAGCTCGCCGCCGTACTCGCGGATCACGTCGAGCCATTCCTGCGGCACCGACGACGACCCGTGCATCACCAGATGCACGTCCGGTATCCGCGCGTGGATCTGCGCGATGCGGTCGATCGCGAGCACGTCGCCGGTCGGCGGCCGGCTGAACTTGTATGCGCCGTGCGACGTGCCGATCGCGATCGCGAGTGCATCGACGCCGGTCGCGTCGACGAACGCCTGCGCCTGTTCGGGGTCGGTCAGCAGTTCGTCGCGCGTCAACGCGCCCGCCGCGCCGACGCCGTCCTCGTCGCCGGCCCGGCCGGTTTCCAGCGAACCGAGGCAGCCGAGTTCGCCTTCGACCGACACGCCGACCGCATGCGCGGCATCGACGACGCGCCGGCTCACGTCGACGTTGTAGTCGTACGCGGCCGGCGTTTTCTGGTCCGGCAGCAGCGAGCCGTCCATCATCACCGACGAGAACCCCGAGCGGATCGCCTGCTGGCACACGGCCGGGCTCGCGCCGTGGTCCTGGTGCAGCACGACCGGAAGGTCCGGATGCGCTTCGAGCGCCGCGAGCACGAGGTGCCGCAGATACGGCTCGCCCGCGTACCTGCGCGCGCCGGCCGACGCCTGCAGGATCACCGGGCTGCGGGTCGCGTCGGCGGCCTGCATGATCGCGTGGATCTGCTCCATGTTGTTGACGTTGAACGCGGGCACGCCGTAGCCGTTCTCGGCCGCGTGGTCCAGTAGTTGACGCAGGGCGATCAGGGGCATCCCATCCTCCATCCGGCAAGTCGATCGGAAACCGAAACCGTTCGGTTCAGCGAAGCTGCGCGATCACGCGGCGCGCTTCGTCGGCGACGGCGTGCGCGCTCAGGTTCAGATGCGCGGCGAGCGTTGCGGCCGGCGCGGACTCGCCGAAGCGGTCGATTCCGACCACGCCGCCGTCGAGCCCGACGTATTGCCGCCAGCCGGCCGTCACACCGGCCTCGACCGCGACGCGCGGCACGTCCGGCGGCAGCACCGCGTCGCGCCAGTCGCGCGGCTGCCGCTCGAACACCGACGTTGACGGCATCGACACCACGCGCGCCGCGACGCCGGACGCCGCGAGCAGGTCCACCGCGTCGAGCGCGAGCGCGACTTCCGAGCCGGTCGCGATCAGCACGATCCGCCGCAGCGCGCCGTCGATCCAGTCGCGCAGCACGTAGCCGCCGCGCGCGATCGCGTCGATCTGCGCGCGCTCGCGCGCGGCGAACGGCAGATTCTGGCGCGACAGCAGCAGGCAAGTCGGCCCTTCGCGCTCGATCGCGGCGGCCCACGCGTGCGCGGTCTCGACGGTATCGCACGGCCGCCATACGTCGAGCCCCGGCATCAGCCGCAGGCTCGCCGCGTGTTCGATCGGCTGATGGGTCGGACCGTCCTCGCCGACGCCGATCGAATCGTGCGTGTACACGAAGATCGCACGCGTTTTCATCAGCGCGGCCATGCGCAGCGCGTTGCGCGCATAGTCGGAGAAGGTCAGGAACGTGCCGCCGAACGGCACGAAGCCGCGATGCAGCGCGATGCCGTTCAGCATCGCGCTCATCCCGAACTCGCGCACGCCGTAGTGCAGGTAGTTGCCGACGACCGGGCCGACGCCGCCGGCGCCGTCCGCGCGCACGTGCTGGGCGCCGCTCCACGCGGTCAGGTTCGAGCCGGTCAGGTCGGCCGAGCCGCCGAGCAGTTCGGGCAGCACGCGCGCGAACGCGTCGAGCGTCAGTTGCGACGCCTTGCGCGTCGCGATCGACTGTGCGCGCGCGTTCGCGTCGCGCACGCACGCGTGCACCGCGTCGCGCCAGTGCGCGGGCAACTCGCCGCGCATGCGCCGCTCGAATTCGGCCGCTTCGCGCGGGTATTGCGCGCGATACGCGTCGAAGCGCGCCGCCCAGTCGGCCTGCGCGGCCGCGCCGCGCGGGCGCGCGTCCCACGCGGCGCGCACGCCGGTCGGCACGACGAACGGCGGATACGGCCAGTCGAGCGCGCGCCGCGTCGCCGCGACTTCCTGCTCGCCGAGCGGCGCGCCGTGCGCGTCGGGCGTGCCGGCCTTCGCCGGCGAGCCGCGGCCGATCACCGTGCGGCAGCAGATCAGCGCGGGACGCCCCGCTTCGTTCGCGCGCGCGATCGCGCGATCGACCGCGTCGACGTCGTGGCCGTCCACGCCGCGCTGCACGTGCCAGCCGTACGCCTCGAAGCGCGCGGGCGTGTCGTCGGCGAACCAGCCTTCCACCGCGCCGTCGATCGAAATGCCGTTGTCGTCGTACAGCACGACGAGCTTGTGCAGCCGCAGCGTGCCGGCCAGCGACGCGGCCTCGTGCGAAATCCCTTCCATCAGGCAGCCGTCGCCGACGAACACGTAGGTGCGGTGATCGACGACCGTATGCGCCGGACGATTGAACTCGCGCGCGAGCAGCGCCTCGGCGAGCGCCATGCCGACCGCGTTCGCGAGCCCCTGTCCGAGCGGGCCGGTCGTCGTCTCGACGCCGGGCGTCACGCCCGCTTCCGGATGGCCCGGCGTGCGGCTGTGCAGTTGCCGGAAGCGCTTCAGTTCGTCGATCGGCAGGTCGTAGCCGGTCAAATGCAGGAGTGCGTACAGCAGCATCGACCCGTGACCGTTCGACAGCACGAAGCGGTCGCGGTCCGGCCACTGCGGATCGGCAGGATTGTGCTTCAGATGCCGCGACCACAGCGCGAGCGCGATCTCCGCCATCCCGAGCGGCATGCCCGGATGGCCGGAGTTCGCGCGCTCGACCGCGTCGATCGCGAGCATCCGCAGCGCGTCGGCCATCTGGCGCGTGCCGGCGGCGGGCGCCTGTTCTTCGTCCAGGGGGGTTTGCACATCGCGCTTCATGTCGGGTCTCCGTGTCGGTCGAATCGGGTCGGTCGGTTCGGGTCGCGCCGGTCACGCGCGTGCGCGGCGGTCCATCAGTTGCAGGATCATCGGCGTGAAGATCAGTTGCATCGCGAGGCCCATCTTGCCGCCCGGCACGACGATCACGTTCGGCCGCGACATGAACGAGTCGTGCAGCATCGTCAGCAGATACGGGAAGTCGATGCCCTTCGGCCGCGCGAAGCGGATCACGACGAAGCTCTCGTCCGGATGCGGAATCTCGCGCGCGGTGAACGGGTTCGACGTGTCGACGGTCGGCACGCGCTGGAAATTCACGTGGGTGCGCGAAAACTGCGGGCAGATGTGGTTCACGTAGTCGGGCATGCGCCGCAGGATCGTGTCGACGACCGCCTCGTGCGAATAGCCGCGCATCGTCTGGTCGCGATGCAGCTTCTGGATCCATTCGAGATTGATGATCGGCACCACGCCGACGAGCAGGTCCGCGTGCTGCGCGATGTCGGTGTCGCCGACGACCGCCGCGCCGTGCAGTCCTTCGTAGAACAGCAGGTCGGAGTCCGGCGGCACGTCCTCCCACGGCGTGAACGTGCCGGCGTCCTGGCCGAACTGCGCGGCCTCGGCCGTATCGTGCACGTAGTGGCGAAAGCGGCCGGTGCCGTTTTTGCCATAGCTCGCGAACAGCGCTTCGAGTGCTTCGAGCAGGTTCGCGTCCGGGCCGAAATGGCTGAAGTGCTGCAAGCCGTCGCGCTCGCGCTGCTGCATCGCGTCGCGCATGCCGTTGCGGTCGTAGCGATGGAACGCGTCGCCCTCGACGATCTGCGCGCGGATCTTTTCACGCCGGAAAATATGCGTGAAGCTCTTCATCACGGTCGTGGTGCCGGCGCCGCTGGAGCCGGTCACCGCGACGATCGGGTGCTTTACCGACATGAGGGGTCTCCCTGATGGTTATCCTGACGGCGAGGTTCATGCCGAGGCTTCGGGCAGGAACAGCGAACGCTCGTTGAAGAGCGGCGACGTATACGGCTTGTCCTCGCCGCGATCGTGTTCGCGGTGATAGCGGCCGATGCGCTCGACCTCGTTGCGCGAGCCGAGGATCACCGGCACGCGACAGTGCAGCGCGCGCGGCACCACGTCGAGCACGCGCTCGCGGCCGGTGATCGACAGCCCGCCCGCCTGCTCGACGAGAAAGCTCATCGGGTTGGCCTCGTACAGCAGACGCAGCCGCCCTTCGAGACCGGACGTGCGAAAGTCGCGCGGATACAGGAACACGCCGCCGCGCATCAGGATCCGGTGCACCTCGGCGACCATCGACGCGATCCAGCGCATGTTGAAGTCGCGCTCGCGGCAGCCGATGCGGCCATCCTTGCACTCCTGCACGTAACGCCTGACGGGCGGCTCCCAGAAGCGCTCGTTCGACGCGTTGATCGCGAATTCGCCGCTGTCCTCCGGAATGCGGATGTCGGTGTGCGTGAGCACGAAGTTGCCGACGTCGCGCTCCAGCGTGAACGCATGCGTGCCGTTGCCGACCGACAGCACGAGCATCGTCGACGGCCCGTAGATCGCGTAGCCGGCCGCGACCTGCTGGTGGCCCGGCCGCAGGAACGCGGCGTCGCCGCACGCTGCGTCGGCGTCGTCGCCGTCGGGGCGGCGCAGCACCGAGAAGATCGAGCCGACCACGCCGTTCACGTCGATGTTCGACGAGCCGTCGAGCGGGTCGAACGCGAGCAGGTATTCGCCGCGCGGATAGCCGGCGGGAATCGCGTAGACGCCGTCCATTTCCTCGGAGACCATCGCGGCCAGCAGGCCGTCCCACTCGCAGTGCTGCACGAAAATCTCGTGCGTGACGACGTCGAGCTTCTTCTGCTCGTCGCCGGTCGCATTGAACGTCTGCGTCGAGCCGTGATGGCCGCCCAGCGCGCCGCGCGTGAGCGCCGACGCAATCTGCTTGATCGCGGCGGCGACGTCGATCAGCAGCGCCGACAGGCCCGCGCCCGCGTGCGGCGACGGCCGCCGGTCGAGCGTATCGATCAGGAACTTCGAAAGCGTGGTGCGTCCGTCCTGCATGGCGGTCTCCTCAGCAACGGTTGCCGCTCGCGGCGGGCTCGCGCCCGTTCGCGTCGGCGGGCGGCGGCGCGGCGCCGGCGAACACGCGGCTCGCGCGGATGTCGGCGGCGGCGATCAGCGTGAGCGACGCTTCGTCGAGCGGCGGCCCGCCCGCGAGCGACGCCGCGAACAGACGGTTCGCCTGGCGCAGCCGCGCGCGGTCGAGCGCGTTGCGCACCGAGCGCGCGTTCGCAAAGTCGGGCGCGCGCGCGCGGCGCGCGAGATAGTCGGCGAACGCCGCGCGCGAGCCCGCATCGAAGCGGTAATGCATCGACGCGAGCATGCGCTCCGCGATGCCGAGCAATTCGGCCTCGCTGTAGTCGGGAAACGTCAGGTGATGCGCGATGCGCGAGCGAAAACCGGGGTTGCTCTGAAAAAACGTTTCCATCCGGTCCGCGTAGCCGGCCAGAATCACGACCAGATCGTCGCGCTGGTTCTCCATCGTCTGCAGCAGGATTTCGATGGATTCCTGACCATAGTCGCGCTCGTTGTCGGGGCGATACAGGTAGTACGCCTCGTCGATGAACAGCACGCCGCCCATCGCGCGCTTGAGCACCTCGCGGGTTTTCGGCGCGGTATGGCCGATGTACTGGCCGACGAGATCGTCGCGCGTGACCGACACCAGATGATTGCGCCGCACGTAGCCAAGCCGGTGCAGCACGTCGGCCATGCGCAGCGCGACCGTCGTCTTGCCGGTGCCGGGGTTGCCGGAGAAGCACATGTGCAGCGTCGGCGCGCCGGCCGCGAGACCCAGCGACGCGCGCGCGCGCTCGATCAGCAGATGCGCGGCGATCTCGCGGATCCGCGTCTTCACCGGCGCGAGGCCGATCAGGTCGCGGTCCAGTTCGTCGAGCACGCCGCCGATGCCCGAGTCGCGATACAGCGCGGCGAGATCGACGGGCGCAACCGGCACAAGCGGCGCGGCGCGCGCGTCGTCGTGTGCCGGGTCCGTCGCGCGTTGCACCGGCGTCAGCGTGTCGCTTTCGGCGTTCATCGTTCGGGCTCCCGTCGCGCGTTCACGACTTCGCGGCCGCGTAGCGCGCGCCGGCCGGCTCGCGCGCCGCGTAGCCGGCGAGGCCGTAGCGCTGCACGCGCTGCTCGGCGTCGAAACGCGTCAACTGAAAGCCCGGTTCGTGATCGGGCCGGTTCACGATGAACGACAGCCGCATGGTCTCCATCCCGCGTGTCGAGTCGAACGCGTTCACTTTCACGTAATGCTGCGGATACGCGGCGCGGCACGCGCGCACCTCCTGCAACACGCCGGCCGCGTCGTGCAGATCGAACATCGGCAACCCCCACATCTCCCAGTACGTGTTGCGCGGATGCGGGTCGTCCGTGTATTCGACCGAACATGCCCAGCCCTGGCGCAGCGCATAGTCGATCTGCAGGCCGATGTCCTCATCGGACAGGTCGGGCAGGAAGGAAAACGTTCCCTGGGTGATTCGCATGATGAACCTCTCGGTTTTGCGGTGGAAAACCGGCGCGAAGTCCGCACACCAGCATGGATCGCGCCAGCACGATTACGCGACGGCCGGCGTGACCGCGTAGTCCGGCGTATCGGTGGACGCGTAGTTGAACGTGACGTCCTTCCACGTGTCGAGCGCCTGCTTCAGCGGCGTGCACCCGCGCGCGGCCGCTTCGAGAATGTCCGGCCCCTCGTGCGCGATGTCGCGCCCTTCGTTGCGCGCCTTCACCATCGCTTCGAGCGCGACGCGGTTCGCCTGCGCGCCCGCCTGGATGCCCGCCGGGTGGCCGATCGTGCCGCCGCCGAATTGCAGCACGCAATCGTCGCCGAACAGGTCGAGCAATTGATGCATCTGTCCCGCGTGAATGCCGCCGGACGCGACCGGCATCACCCTGCGCAGACCGGCCCACGGCTGCTCGAAGAAGAGGCCGCGCGCGAGGTCCACATCGTTGTGCATGTCGCGACACACGTTGTAATACCCCTGTACCGCGAGTGGATCGCCTTCGAGCTTGCCGACCGCGGTGCCCGCGTGCGCATGATCGACGCCGGCCATGCGCAGCCACTTCGCGATCACACGAAACGAAATGCCGTGATTGCGCTGACGCGTGTACGTGCTGTGCCCCGCGCGGTGCAGGTGCAGGATCATGTCGTTGCGGCGCGCCCATTTCGCCATCGACTGGATCGCGGTCCAGCCGATCACGAGGTCGATCATCACGATGCACGAACCGAGTTCCTTCGCGAATTCCGCGCGCTCGTACATGTCCTCCATCGTCGCGGCCGTCACGTTCAGGTAGTGGCCCTTCACCTCGCCGCTTTCGGCCTGCGCGCGGTTCACGGCCTCGGTCGCGAACAGGAAGCGGTCGCGCCAGTGCATGAACGCCTGCGAGTTGATGTTTTCGTCGTCCTTCAGGAAGTCGAGGCCGCCCTTCAGCCCTTCGTAGACGACGCGTCCGTAGTTCTTGCCCGACAGGCCGAGCTTCGGCTTCACGGTCGCGCCGAGCAGCGGGCGTCCGTATTTGTCGAGCCGTTCGCGTTCGACGACGATGCCGGTCGGCGGCCCCTGAAACGTTTTCAGATACGCGACCGGGATGCGCATGTCTTCGAGACGCAGCGCCTTCAGCGGCTTGAAGCCGAACACGTTGCCGATGATCGACGCGGTCAGGTTCGCGACCGAGCCTTCTTCGAACAGATCGAGGTCGTACGCGATGTACGCGAAATACTGCGGTTCGGCCGCGCTCGACGCGGGCACCGGCTCGACGCGATACGCCTTCGCGCGGTATCTGTCGCACGCGGTGAGCCGGTCGGTCCACACGACGGTCCACGTCGCGGTCGACGATTCGCCGGCCACCGCCGCGGCCGCTTCTTCCGGCTCGACGCCGGCCTGCGGCGTGATGCGAAAGAGCGCGATCACGTCGGTGTCCTTCGGCGCGTAGTCCGGCTGCCAGTAGCCCATTTCGCGGTACTTCATCACGCCGGCCGCGTAGCGTTCGCGCGGATCGCCGGCATTGCGTGGGCGCTGCGCATCGCGCGCCGTGTCGATCGCCGCCTTGCTGAAGTCGTTCATCGCTCGTCCTCGAAGTTGATTGCGAGCGCATCGTCGGGTCGGTGTGGCCGCGATGCGGGTCGCGTGAACCTGACTTGCACTGTAAGCAACGCGCGCCGCGATGAAAATTCACGAATTCATTCGGCAGCATTAAGCGATGCGTTATCGAAGGCGCGTCATGCGTGCACGCGCACTGATCGGCGCGCGCAGAAAGGCGGATGAATGAAATCGGTGACACCGCGTGTCGGCCCTGCCGCGATGCAACACTTTGCTGCGATTCGGGGACAGTGGCTCGCAGCCGGGTATGGCCTGGCCGGATCGCGAACCCGCGTCACCGAAAAGTGCGACGGACGCCGGTCGGCGCGCGCCCTCTACCGCCGCGCGCGGCGCCGGCCGGTTGCCGGCACGAAGATTGCGAGATCACCGGCGCCTGGATGTATCGGCATTTCGCCGTGCGGCGGGCTTCATCGTTACAGTCTGAATGGAGGAACGTGTCATGCAATGGACGACCCCGAGCTACACCGATCTGCGTTTTGGATTTGAAATCACGATGTACATCGCAACGCGCTAAGCCCCGCACGGGCCACGTCGCCGTGTGCGGTGGCCCTTCGCGGCTGGCGTGACCGCAGCGCGAGCTGCGGTCCGATTCACCCCCGCCGGCCCGTGGTGCCGGACGACCTGCGTTCCATCATGATCCACGAAACGATCGTCACCACAGCCGCACCGGATGGCCGGCCTCACATTGCGCCGATGGGCGTGCGCCACGACGGCGCGCACGTGCTGCTCGCCCCGTTCAAACCGTCCACCACGCTCGACAACATCGTCGCGACGCGCGTGGCGGTCCTCAACTACACCACCGACGTACGGATTTTTGCCGGTTGCGTCACGCGAGAGGCGACCGACTGGCCGACCGTGCGCGCGACGCGCATCGCCGGCCTGCGGCTCGCCGCGCCGCTCGCGCACGACGAACTGGAACTCGAAGCCGTGTCCGACGACCCGCAGCGTCCCGAACTGAGAATGCGCCGCGTGCATCGCGAAACGCATGCGCCGTTCGTCGGCTTCAATCGTGCGCAGGCGGCGGTCGTCGAGGGCGCGGTGCTGGTGAGCCGCCTGTTCATGCTGCCCGCCGACAAGGTCGACGCGGAGATGGCCTACCTGCAGATCGCGATCGACAAGACCGCCGGCGACGCGGAGCGCGTCGCGTGGGGCTGGCTCGTCGCCGCGGTCGCGCGACACCGCTCGGCGGCGAACGCCGGCACGCTGCACCCGACCTCCGGAGAATCCCGATGACTGCATTGCTCGTGAGCGTGCGCTCGCACGACGAGGCGCTCGAAGCCGCCGGCGCCGGCGCGGAACTGATCGACCTGAAGGAGCCGCGCGCCGGCGCGCTCGGCGGCCTGCCGGTCGACGAGATCGCGCGGATCGCGCGCGAAGTCCGCGCGCGTTTTCCGGTGAAGCCGCTCAGCGCGACGATCGGCGACCTGCCGTCCGACGCGCTCGACGCGATCGCCGCCCAGGTGCAGGCGGTCAACGACGCGGGCGTCGATTATGTGAAGGTCGGCGTCACCCAGGGGCCGTCCGCGCTCGCGTGCCTCGACCTGCTGGCCGGCCTGCCGGCGGCGGTGGTGCCGGTGCTGCTCGCCGACGCGGGCGCCGACGACGCGATGGTCGCGCACGCGGCGTCGCTCGGTTTCGTCGGCGTGATGTTCGATACGCTCGGCAAGGACGGGCGCACGCTGTTCGATCACGTCGACGACGCGACGCTCGCGCGCTGGATGCGCGAGATCGGCGCGCGCGGCGCGATGACCGGGCTCGCCGGCTCGCTCGGCTGGCCGCAGCTTGCGTCGCTACGCGCGCTGGCGCCGGATTTCGCGGGATTTCGCGGCGCGGTCTGCGCGGACGGCCGCGGCTCGCGGCTCGACCCGCAGCGCGTCGCGCAGTGGGTCGACGCGTTGCATCGCGCGCCGCGCGCGGACGGCGCCGGCGCGCCGCCGGGCTCGCGCGACGCGTCTGCCGGTACAGGGGAAACGCAACGCCTGTAACGCCCAGCGCGACGGGCGCTGCGCTTGCGCCTCGCCTGAACCTTGCGCTTCAGCTGGCGGGCAGCAGCCCTTCCGCCCTCAGCGCGGCCTGGACCTGCGGGCGCGCGGCCACCCGCTGCTGGAACGCGGCGACGGCCGCGAAGCCGGACAGATCGAGGTCGACGTGGGCGGCCCAGTTGGTCACCGTGAACAGGTACGCGTCCGCCGCGGTGAAGCGGTCGCCGACCAGCCAGGTCTGCGACGCGAGACGCCGGTCGAGCCATCCGTAACGGGTGGCCAGCATCGTCTTGCGTTCGGCGCGCACCGTATCGATCGTCGCCGGATTGAACAGCGGCGAATAGGTCTTGTGGATTTCGGAACCGATGAACGACAGCATTTCCTGCAACCGATAGCGGGCGAGCGTGCCGTTCGGCGGCGCGAGGCCACTGTCCGGCCGGCGGTCGGCCAGATACTGCACGATCGCGGCGCCTTCGGTCAGGACTTCGCCGTCGTCCAGTTCGAGCGCCGGCACCGCGCCTTTCGGGTTGATCCGGAGAAAATCGGCGCCGCCTGCGGTGCGCTTCGCGTTGAGGTCGACCTGTTCAAGCGGCAGTTCGATACCGGCCTCGCGGGCGACGATATGGGACGCCAGCGAACACGCGCCGGGGGAATAGTAGAGTTTCATCGGGCTCCTCGACAGACACACGGGTAATCGGTGAGCGACGGTATCGTCCGACTTCGTGCGGCGTCAAGTGCCGTTGGCGTGACGACCGCTGCGGCCAACCGATACCGCAGACGACGCGCGCTTACGACCGGCCAGCATTCGACCCGCAGGCCGAACCGCTTGCCGACGCGACACGGTCGAGCGGCCCGACTCACGCCAGCCCGGCCCACGCACTCACGCACGCTACGCCAGCCATATCCCCGTTCAAAGGCTTCCGCGCGTGCCGAACGCCTGCGCGACCGGCTCGTTCAGCAGCCGGTCGCGCATCAGCGCGACGTCGTCCTTGCCGATCAGTTCGACCACATAGTTCGCGTCGCGCACCTGGTCGACGAACTGGCGGTCCACCACGCCGCGCTGCGCGACCGCCTCCAGCGGCTCGGCCGGATCGACCGGACACGACTTCACCACCATCAGCCGCTCCGCGTTCAGCATCGTCGACAGCCACGCGGCGAGGCTGTCCGACGTCGTGTCCCAGTTGGTCATCGTGTCCGGCGTGTCGCGCATCAGCGCGGTCGGCACCCACACCGCGACGCGGCCGTCGCGCAGCGCGCGGCGGATCTTCGCCTCGCTCGACGCGATCACCAGTTCCGGCAGGATGCCCTGCATCATCAGCCCGTACTGCGTCATCGCCAGCAGACACATGTTGTGCGCGGCGAGGTCGTCGAACTGCCATTCGCCCTGGTACTGCCTGACGCGTTCCGCGAAGTCGCCGCCGCCCGGCACGATCACGACGCGCCCGCCGCCGACCGCGCGCAGTTCGGTCAGCCAGTGCCGCAGCGACGGATCGTGACTCAGGCTTCCCCCGATCTTGACCACCCACATAACCGTGTTCCTCGCTTTTTCGGTTGATTTCGTTCGGGTTATCCGCTGGATTCGATGCGGGCGGTCCGCATCAGGCGAGCGCCGCCGCATCGCGCGCCGCAAGCAGCGCGACCGCGACGCCCGGCGCGCAGGTCGCGGTCCACGCCGCGCAGTGCGCGGGCACGCCCGCCAGTTCACCGAAGTCCACGTAGTCGCGCCCCGCCGCGCGCGCGAGCGCCGCGACGAGAAAGCGTCCGCAGCCCGCGCCGACGAGCGGCGCGGTCGCCAGCCGCGCGCGCCCGGCGACCGCGCTCGCGAGATTCGCGGCGAGCGCATCGAGTTGCAGCGCGCGCCAGCGCTGCGCGAACGCGAGCCAGGCGGGCTCGTCGGCGTCGCGCGCGTCGCGGCCGATCATCCGCGCCACGCGCGCGCGGCTCGCGGCCGGCGTTTTCGGGCCGTTGTCGGCGGCCGGATAAAGGTCGTGCGCCGGGTCCAGTTCGCCGGTCAGACGGTACACGTCGGCGGTCGTCGCGAACCATTCGTTCATCACGTTCGATTCGACGCGGCCGCAGCGATCGTCGAACGCGATCCGATGCGCGAGACCGCACAGCGGCGTGCGCACCACGCCGTGATAGATGAGTTCGCCGGTCGCGAGCCGCGCGGCGTCGGACTGACCGCGCGCGACCACGCGGGCGTGTTCGACCGGCACGATGTCGGTCGTCGTGCTGCCGACGTCGATGAGCACCGCATCCGCGACGCGCGACGCGACGCATTGCGCGGTCGCGAGCCAGTTCGCGGACGCGACGCGCGGCCACGCGTCGCCGCACGCGGCCGCGTCGAGCCAGCCGGCGTCGCCGGCGTAGAAGCGCAGCGTCCCGGCGAGCCGCGCGGCGAGCGTGCGCGCGATCGCGGCGACGCCGTGCGCGCGGTCCTCGAACAGATCGACCATCTCGCCCGTCATCGTGACCGCGTGCAGCGCGCCGGCGTCGCGCGCGCGCGGCCAGCGCGCGAACACCAGATCGACGGTGCGCTCCAGATGGTCGAGCCCCTGCCACAGCGCGCACGCCCATTGCGCGACGTCGCACACGTCGCCGCGCGCGTCGAGCATCGACACCTTCACGTGCGCGCCGCCGACGTCCCAGCCGAAGGTCGCGGCCACACGGTGCGGCGCTTCGGTCCGCGCGCCCGCGACCGCAACGACCGCGCTCACGACGGCGCTCCGGCCGCGCACCCCGCCGCGCATCCGGCGGCGTCGCGTCCGGCGGGCACGCCGAACGCATCGAGCAACTGTTTCGCGACGTTGCGGCCGAGCGCGGCCGACACGCCCGCATACGCGACCGTCGCGCGCGGATTGACTTCGATGACGACCGGCCCGCGCTGCGGATGCCAGACGACGTCGATGCCGACGAAGCCGCGCAGTCCGGGCAGCGCGCCGACCACCAGCTGCGCGAGGTCGTCGAGCGCGCGGCCGGTTTCGCTCGCGAGCGCGATCGTCGCGACGTCGACGCCGTCGAATTCGACCACCGCCGGACGACGCGCGGCCGGGTCCGGCGCGGACAGCCCGATCCGCTGACGGTTGATGCAGAGCAGTTCGACGCCGCCGCCGACGCCGCTCCCGTCGCCGCACGCGAGCGACAGGCTGAGCGACTCGCCGTCGACCCACTGTTGCAGCACCGGATTGCGCCCCGCCGCCGCGCGCGCGTCGTACTCGGCGCACGCGTCGTCGAAGCGGTCGAACACCAGCGTATCGAGGCCGCCCGCGCCGTCGTCCGGCTTCACGACCCAGCGGCCCGACGTATCGACGCCGGCGCGATCCGCATCGCCCGGCTCGACTGCCGGCGTCGCCGCGATCCCGTGCGCGGCGAGGCACGCGGCGGTCGCGCTCTTGCTCGACGCGACGCGGATCGCCTCCTTCGTGCAGCCGAGCCAGCGCGCGGAGCCGACCGCGTCGTGCATCCGCATCAGCAGGCCGTCGCACTCGGGCGCGATGATCCACGCATAATCGTG
>Ga0164242_10001440_pt1 | contig 28188 bp, 23 predicted proteins | sample OricomgcompostMG_FD_108783 | JGI IMG/M metagenome (GOLD analysis project Ga0164242, IMG submission 108783) | Miracle-Growth compost microbial communities from Emeryville, California, USA - Original compost - Miracle growth compost (MG) ...
GGCCGCGGCCTCGATGCGCTGCCGGCGCCGGGCCAGCAGCGCCACCCGGTCGCCGCGCTGCGCCAGACCGACCCCGATGCAGCGCCCCAACCCGCTGGAGGCGCCGACCACCACTGTCCTTGACATATTCGCCCTCTCTTGTAACGAGCCCGCTGCAGCCACAGCGTATCGGGCGGCGGCGCGCTACGTGACGTTCGGGCGGATTCGTGTCAAGGTGCTCAGCCGCCGTCGGGTGCCCGCAGCACCACCGCGGTGTGGGCGTCGACGTTGAGCACGCCGGCACCGGGCACCTCGTCGGCTGGCGTGGTCTCCTCCGGCCCGGTGTACACCACGACCTGCCATGATGCACCGAATTCCTTTGGCGGAAGGGTGAATTCGATGGACTCGTGGTGGGCGTTGAAGCACAGCAGGAACGAGTCGTCCAGCAGCCGTTGACCGCGCGCGTCGCGGTCGGGGATGCCGTGGCCGTTGAGGAACACCGTGACGGACTTGGCGAAATTGGCGCCCCAATCCTCGTCGGTCATCTCGGTGCCGTCGGGGGTGAACCAGGCGATGTCGCGCAGCCCGTCCTGGCCGCGCCGGCCCACCGGCTTGCCGGAGAAGAACCGGCGCCGGCGGAACACCGCGTGCTCGGCGCGCAGCGCCGACACCACCCGGGTGAAGGCCAGCAGGTCCACGTCCGCGTTGGCCCAGTCGATCCAGGTGAGCTCGTTGTCCTGGCAGTAGCCGTTGTTGTTGCCGTTCTGGGTGCGGCCCAGCTCGTCGCCGTGACAGATCATCGGCACGCCCTGCGACAGCAGCAGCGTGGTCAGGAAATTGCGCTGCTGGCGGGCCCGCAGCGCGTTGACCTGCTCGTCGTCGGTCGGTCCCTCGGCGCCGCAGTTCCAGGACCGGTTGTGGCTCTCGCCGTCGTTGTTGTCCTCGCCGTTGGCCTCGTTGTGCTTCTCGTTGTAGGACACCAGGTCACGCAGCGTGAACCCGTCGTGGGCGGTGACGAAGTTGATCGAGGCGACCGGCCGGCGCCCGGTGTGTTCGTACAGGTCGGCCGAACCGGACAGCCGGTAGGCGAACTCGTCGAGGGTGGCGGGTTCGCCGCGCCAGAAGTCGCGGACGGTGTCGCGGTACTTGCCGTTCCACTCCGTCCACTGCGGCGGGAAGTTGCCCACCTGGTAGCCGCCCGGCCCGACGTCCCACGGTTCGGCGATCAGCTTGACCTGGCTGACCGTCGGATCCTGTTGCACCAGTTCGAAAAACGTCGCCAGCCGGTCGACGTCGTAGAACTCGCGGGCCAGGGTGGCGGCCAGGTCGAAGCGGAATCCGTCGACGTGCATCTCGGTCACCCAGTAGCGCAGCGAGTCCATGATCAGCTGCAGGGCGTGCGGGTGCCCGACGTTGAGGCTGTTGCCGGTGCCGGTGTAGTCCATGTAGTACCGCTTGTCGTCGTCGACCAGCCGGTAGTAGGCGGCGTTGTCGATGCCGCGCATCGACAGGGTGGGGCCCAGGTGATTGCCCTCGGCGGTGTGGTTGTAGACCACGTCGAGGATGACCTCGATGCCGGCCTCGTGCAGCGAGCGCACCATGGCCTTGAACTCCTGCACCTGCCCGCCCGGCGTGGCGGCGCTGGAGTATTTTGTGTCCGGGGCGAAGAAGCCGATGGTGTTGTAGCCCCAGTAGTTGGACAGGCCCTTGTCGATCAGGGTGGAGTCGTTGGCGAAGTGATGCACCGGCATCAGTTCGATCGCGGTGACCCCGATGCTCTGCAGGTGCTCGATGATCACCGGGTGCGCCACCGCGCCGTAGCTGCCGCGCATCTGTTCGGGGATGTCGGGGTGGGTCTGGGTGAGGCCCTTGACGTGCGCCTCGTAGACGACGGTGTCGGCGTAGTGGTGGTCCGGCGGGCGGTCGTTGCCCCAGTCGAAGTACGGGTTGATCACCACCGACTTGGGCATGCTGGGCGCCGAGTCGTCGTCGTTGCGGCTGTCCGGGTCACCGAAGTTGTAGCCGAACAGCGACTGGTTCCACTCGAAGGTGCCGTCGATGGCCTTCGAATACGGGTCCAGCAGCAGCTTGTTCGGGTTGCACCGCTGCCCGGCCGCCGGGTCGTAGGGGCCGTGTACCCGATACCCGTAGCGCTGCCCCGGTTCGATGCCGGGGATGTAGGCGTGCCAGACGAAGCCGTCGACCTCGGGCAGCGCCACCCGGCTCTCGGTGCCGTCGCCGTCGAACAGGCACAACTCGACCCGCTCGGCCACCTCGCTGAACACCGCGAAGTTGGTGCCGGCGCCGTCGTAGCTGGCGCCCAGCGGGTAGGCCTTGCCAGGCCACACCTCTCCGGTGGGCGTGGGAGCGGCAGCCTTTGCAGAGGTCATGGCGCATCCAATACCCTGCCGGTGCGCCCGTCAAACTCGGGCGCCCGTGGCGGCGTTGCCGGTGGGAAGCGGAATGCGTTGCCGTAGAAGCGATCACGGCTTGAGTATGACTTTGACCGCTCCGTCCTGCTTCTTCTGGAAGATCTCATAGGCGTGCGGGGCCCGCTCCAGCGGCAGCACGTGGGTGGCGAAGTCGTCCACGCCCAGCGGATCGTCGTCGGTGAGCAGCGGCATGATGTCGTCGACCCAGCGCTTGACGTTGGCCTGCCCCATCCGCAGCGTCACCTGCTTGTCGAACAGGGTGAGCATCGGCAGCGGGTCGGCCATCCCGCCGTACACCCCGATCAGCGAGATCGTCCCGCCGCGCCGCACGGCATCGATCGCCGAGTACAGCGCCGACAGCCGGTCCACGCCCGCGGTCTGCATCAGCCGCTTGCCGAGCGCATCCGGCAGCACGCCGGCCACCTGCTGGGCCAGCTTGGCCGCCGGCGAGCCGTGCGCCTCCATGCCCACCGCGTCGATCACCGAGTCGGCGCCGCGGCCGTCGGTCAGGTCCCGGATCGCGTCACCGAGCCCGGCGTCCAGCCGCGCCAGGTCGATGGTGTGGATTCCGCGTTGCGCGGCCCGGCCCAGCCGCTCGGGCACCAGGTCGACCGCGATGACCCGGTAGCCGAGGTGATCGGCGATGCGGGAGGCCATGTCGCCGATCGGCCCCAGGCCGAGCACCGCGACCGTGCCGCCATCGGGGATGTCGGCGTAGGCCACCGCCTGCCACGCGGTGGGCAGCACGTCAGACAGATACACGAACCGCGAATCCGGCGGTCCCACAGGCACTTTGATGTGGGTGAACTGGGCCTGCGGCACCCGCAGCAGCTCGGCCTGCCCGCCGGGGACTTCACCGTAGAGCTCGGAATAGCCGAACAGCGCCGCCCCCATGCCCTGGTCGCGCACCTGGGTGGTCTCGCACTGGGTGTACAGCTGCTGGCCGCACATGTAGCAACTGCCGCAACAGATTTGGAAGGGGATGACCACGCGGTCGCCGACGCGCAGGTCGCCGGTTTCGGTGCCGACCTCGCGCACGACGCCCATCGGTTCGTGCCCCAGGATGTCCCCGGGCTTCATGAAAGCCCCGAGGATCTCGTAGAGGTGCAGATCCGAACCGCAGATGTTGGTCGAGGTGACCTCGATGATCGCGTCGGTGGGCTGCTCGATCTTGGGATCGGGCACCGAGTCCACCCGCACATCGCGTTTGCCGTGCCACGTGACAGCCTTCATGCCGGGGGCGCATACCCGCCCGCTCAGCGCCGAAACGGCAGCCGCGGTTGAGCCCGCGCAGCGCGGGTACCACCCGTCGTCGCGGTGCTGACCCACAACGCCTACGACGACTACGAGCTGGGCGAGCGGCTGATCGCACAGCACCGGCCTGCGCCGGTGGCGATGGGCTAGCGCCGGCGCTGCTTGAGCGGGTGTTCGCTGTCGATGAGTGCGGCCGCGATGTCGACCACCCGGGTGTTGGACTGCTGCGAGAGCCGGGTGAGCAGTTCGAAGGCTTCCACCGCGTCGAGATCGAAGCGCTCCATGATCACGCCCTTGGCCTGCCCGATGATGTCGCGGGAGGCCAGGGCGCTGCGGAACTGGTCCTGGCGGCGCATCATCGACCAGGCCAGGGCGATGTGGGTGGCGTAGACGGTGCCGAGCTCGACCGACTCCTCGGTGAACGCGTGCGGCGGGTCGGCGTAGAAGTTGAGGGCGGCCATGCTGGTGCGGTCGACGAACAGCTCGAACGACAGGATGGAGCGGATCGGGGTCTGCTCGAGCGCGTGCCGCCGGTAGCGCTGCCAGCGCTGTTCGGCGGCCAGGTCGGCGATGTGCATGACGTGGTGTTCCCAGGCCGCGGCCAGGCACGGCCCCTCGCCGTATTTGTTCTGGATGGCGTCCAGCACCATCGGGTAGCGATGCGTGGCCGCCACGCTGTTGACCGATTTGCTCTTCTCGGCCAGGGTGATCCCCGCGTACTGGGAGCCGGTGACGTGGTGGACGCCGTTGTCGATGAGTTCGTGCAGCCCGGCCGCGGTGTCGCTGTTCTCCCGCTCCAATCTGGTCACCAGCTCCACCAGCTGAGTGACGATCGTGGTGCTGGCCTCGCGCATCACATCACCCCCGGAGCCGTCTGGCGGCAAGGCCCTTCCCTGCCGGCATCACGGGAGGCATTGACATTTTCGCGGCTGCCAACACCCACCCAGAAGTCTATGAGCCAGACAACGAAGCGCAAGGCCGGATAACGAAACGGGCGGCCGGGCGGCGCCCCGGAAACGACGGCCCAGCCGGGCCGGGCCGGGCCGCGCGGCCGCGCCCGACGGCGACCTCCGCCCCGGCCGCCGGTCCGAAATCATTGCTAGTCAACGGGTTTCAGCGGGGGCCGGTCGCGGCCCGATCGCGCATGGGCTCCCCCGGCCGGCCGGCGCCTACACTCGGGGCGGTGACCTCCATTGTGATCGTGGGAAGCGGCTTCACCGGATTCACCTGCGCCCGCCGGCTGGCCAAAACGCTGCGCCGGGCGCCGGTGGACATCACGATGATCTCCCCCGTCGACTACATGCTGTACACACCGTTGCTGCCCGACGTCGCCGGCGGGGTGGTCGACGCGCGGTTCGTCGCTGTGCCGCTGGCCAATTCGCTGCGCGGCATGCACGCCGTGCGCGGCCGGGTGGACGCGGTCGACTTCACCGGGCGCACGCTGACCTACCGCGACCCCGAGGAACGCAGCCATTCCATGTCCTGGGACCGGCTGGTGCTCACGCCGGGATCGGTCACCAAGCTGTTCGACGTCCCGGGGCTGGCCCGGCACGCCCGCGGGTTGAAAACCACCGCCGAGGCGCTGTATCTGCGGGACCACTTCGTCGAACAACTGGAGCTGGCCAACATCGAGGACGACCCCCGAGTAGCGGCGGCCCGGCGCACCGTCGTGGTGGTCGGCGCGTCGTATTCGGGCACCGAACTGGTGGCGCAGCTGCGGGCGCTGGCCGACGCGGCGGCCCGGCAGATGGGCTTTGATCCCGGCGCGGTGCGGTTCCTGCTGCTGGACCTGGCCGAGCAGGTGATGCCCGAGGTGGGCAAGAAGCTGGGCGACGCCGCGCTGAAGGTGCTGCGCCGCCGCGGCATCGACGTCCGGCTCGGCACCACCCTCAAGGAGGCGCACGCGGATCACGTTGTGCTCAGCGATGGTTCGCGGATCGACACGCACACCATCGCCTGGGTGACCGGGGTGACCGGCGCGCCGCTGATCCAGGACCTGGGGCTGCCGACCGAGAAGGGCCGGCTGAAGGTGCAGCCCGATCTGCAGGTCCCCGGCCATCCCGGCGTGTTCGCGGCCGGGGACGCCGCCGCGGTTCCCGACCTCACCCAGCCCGGCAAGATCACCCCGCCGACCGCCCAGCACGCGACCCGGCAGGGCAAGGTGCTGGCCCGCAACGTGGCCGCCAGCCTGGGTCACGGCAGCGCCAAGGAATACAAGCACCGCAACCTGGGTCTGGTGGTCGACCTCGGACCGCGCTACGCGGTGGCCAACCCGCTCAACATTCACTTGTCGGGGCTGCCCGCCAAGGCCGTCACCCGGGGCTATCACCTGTATGCGATTCCGCGCGGCGTGAACCGGTGGGCGGTGTCGCTGGCCTACCTCACCGACGCGCTGTTCGCCCGCTCCGTCGTATCCATCGGGCTGTCCTCCGAGGACGACGCGCAATTCACCGCCAGCGAGGGCATTCCGATGCCGAAGACGGGCTGAGCGCGCGACGGCTCAGCCCTGCGCCGCCTGCTGCGCGATCGCGTAGCCGAGCTGAAGAAAGTCCGCACCGGTCAGCGCGCTGAACACGCCCGCGACCAGCCGGGTGTAGCGCGGCGCGAACACCAGGCCGATGGCGAACCCGGTGGCAACCCACATGTCCAGGCAGAACGGGCAGGTCAGCAGCTCGCCCAGGCTGTGCCGCAGCTGGCTCTGTTCGCGGACCTCCTCCTGCACCTCGGCCGGGCCGCCGGTGCCCGCGTAGTGGGTGAACGGCGCGCGCAGCGGGCTGGTCACCGCGTCCTTGGTCAGGGTGCGCGACAGCTTGTGGGTGCCCAGGGTGAGGATCAGCAGGTCCTGGGCGCGCCATCGGGTCGGCAGGCTGCGGCCACTGGCCAGGGCGGCCAGCGTCGCGGCCGTCACCACCAGGCCGTAGACGACCAGCACCGCCAGGTAGCCGCCCAGCGGGCGGGGATTGTCGCCGCGGTAGGCCTGCGCTTCGCGCCGCGCGCCGTCGACCACCTGGGCGCCGGTGTCGGCCAACTCACCCATCGCTTCACCTCGAGGCTTGGAAGGCATAGCCCGTCGGGTACCCGGACTCGACCGGCGCAACCCGGGACGGCGGCTCAGCCGGTGGCCGCGTCGCCGTCGGCGGTCTTCGCGGCTTCCCGCAACGCCCGGTTGGTCGACCGCAGGTCGGTGTTGGCCGCCGACAGCGTGGCGTTGTCGTCCTCCAGGGCGAGGATGCGGGCCACGCCGGCCAGGTTGACCCCGGCGTCGACCAGCTTGCTGATCCGCTTGAGCCGGGCCAGGTCGTCGGCGCTGTACCGGCGGGTTCCGCCCTGGCTTCGGGCCGGTGTGACCAGGCCGTGGCGTTCGTAGAGCCGCAGCGACTGCACCGCGATCCCGGACAGCTCGGCGGCCACCGAGATGCCGTAAACACCCTGGTCGGACGCCGGAGCACCCGCGTTGCCGCGGCGGTCGGCCATCGCGCATCTCCCTCGCTCATGCCCTGATAACGCCCAGAAAATCTGTTTAGCACAGTTGCGTCATATTGTCGAGGATGCTATATCAAATCTATATTGTTAGACATAGAAAACCGCATACACGTCACCTAGATCACACCTGAGGGGTGAACATCATGCTGATGCGTTCGGACCCGTTCCGCGAACTCGACCGACTGACCAACCAGGTCCTGGGCACCGCCACCCGGCCGGCGGTGATGCCGATGGACGCCTGGCGGGAAGGCGAGCACTTCGTGGTCGAATTCGACCTGCCCGGTATCGATGCCGATTCGCTCGACATCGACATCGAGCGCAATGTGTTGACCGTGCGCGCCGAACGGCCGGCCCTCGACCCCAACCGCGAGATGCTGGCCTCCGAGCGGCCGCGCGGCGTGTTCAGCCGTGAGCTGGTGCTCGGCGACAACCTCGACACCGACAAGATCGAGGCCTCGTACCGCGACGGCGTGCTGAGCCTGCACATCCCGGTGGCCGAGAAGGCCAAGCCGCGCAAGATCGCCGTCGGCCGCGGCGAGGCACCCCGGGCCGTCACCGAAACCGCGCGAGAGGTCGTCAACGCCTGACCGCCCGGAGGCGGGCGGCGGCCGCACGCGCCAGGCGCTTTCGCGCGCCCGTCGCCCGCCTGCGGCTCCAGGGCTCGGGCGTGCACCTCTCGCCCGGTGAGCCCAGTGAGAGGGAGGGATTGACGATGACTTGGAATCTCGACGGCCAGACCGCCAACGTCGAGCAGGCGCTGGCCGGCGGCCACACACAGCCCGCGGGCTGGTTTCGGTTCTACTTCGCCGACCAGCGGTGGGAATGGTCGGAGCAGGTGCAGCGCATGCACGGATACGAACCGGGCAGCATCACTCCGACCACCGAGCTGGTGCTCTCGCACAAGCACCCCGACGACCGGGCACGGGTCGCCGCCACGATCGATGAGATCGTCACCAACCATCAGGCGTTCAGCACCCGGCACCGGATCATCGACGCCGCCGGAAACGTCCGTCACGTCGTCGTCGTCGGTGATCGGCTGACCGACGAACAGGGCGAGGTGATCGGGGCGCAGGGCTTCTACATCGACGTCTCCATCCCGCACCAGCAGGTGCAGGAGGAGATGATGAGCGCGAGACTGGCTGAGATCAGCCGGAATCGGGCCCGCATCGAACAAACCAAGGGCATGCTGATGCTGATCTACGGCATCAGCGACAGCGCGGCCTTCGAGTTGCTCAAATGGCTTTCGCAGGAAGGAAACGTCAAGCTGCGACCGCTGGCCGAGCAGATCGCCGAGGACTTCCGCGGCGCCGACGTGCCGCTGCCCACGCGGTCGGAATTCGACCACCTGCTGCTGACCGCGCACCAACGCCTGAAGGCCTCCGACACCCGCAGCTGATCGGTTGCGGGCCAAGGCTTTTGGTGCTCAGTGGTCGAGCAGCGGGGCGGTCCAATGCACCCGGGTGCCGCCGCCGGGCGGGCTGCTGATCTCGCAGCTGCCGCCGAGTTGCTCGGCCCGCCGTGTCATGTTGGCCAGCCCGCTGCGACGGGTGTTGCCGGCCGCGATGCCGCGGCCGTTGTCGATCACGTCCAGGGTGAACATGTCGGCGACACCGATCTGCACCGTCAGCCGCGACGCGCCCGAGTGGCGGACGGCGTTGCTGACGGCTTCGGCGGTCACCGCCTCGGCGTGCTCGGCGAGCTCGGCGCCGACCGCCGTCATCGGACCGTCCATGCGCACCGTGGTGACCAGGTCGCGGTTCTCGGTCAGCTCGGCGATGACCCGCTGGATGCGGTGCCGGAAGTCGCCGGCGACGGCCGCCGGGGAGCGCAGCGCGAAGATCGTGGTGCGGATCTCCTCGATGATCGTCTGCAGGTCGTCGAGCGTCCGGTTGAGCCGGTCGGCCACCTCCGGCGACCGCGCCCGGGCCAGCGTGCCCTGCAGATCCATGCCGGCGGCGAACAGCCGCTGGATGACGTGGTCGTGCAGGTCGTGCGCGATGCGCTCCCGCTCGGCCAAAACGGCCAGCTGCCGCGCGTCCTCGCGCGCCGCGGCGAGCACCAGCGCGATGGCGGCGTGGGTGGCGAAGTCGCGCACCAGGTCCAGATAGCTCTCGTCGAACGGCGGCTGCTCGGTGCCGCGGGCGATCGCGATCACCCCGACCACTTCGTCGCGGGCGCGCAGCGGCATCACGATCGCCGGTCGCCGCCCGGCATCGGTGAAAGCCTGGATGGGATAACGGAATTCGTCGGTGATCAGCGGTTCGCCGGACTTGAAGACCGCGCCGCTGGTGGAGCCGCGCACCGGGACCCGCTGCCCGAGCACGTCGGCGGCGGGCAGGCCCACCGCCGCCGAGACCACCAGGGTGTCCACCTCCGGGTTGCCGGGCTGCTCGGGGTCGGCGGGCACCAGCACGATGGCCTGTTCGGCGTCGGTCAACGCGCAGGCGCGTTCGGCGATCAGCTGCATCGGGCGCCGGTGCGGCTCGGTGCGCGACAGCAGCGCGGTGGTGATCTCGCGGCTGGCTTCGATCCATTTCACCGACATCCGCTCGCGCTCGAAGACCTGCGCGTTGTCGATGGCGACCGCCGCCGCGAAAGCCAGGGCGCGCGCGGCCATCTCGTCGGCGTCGGAGAACACCCGCGCCTCATCGACGTGGGTCAGATACAGGTTGCCGAACACCGCGCCGCGGATGGTGATCGGCACCGCGAGAAAGGCCCGCATCGCCGGATGGTGCTCGGGGAATCCGGCGGCGGCGGGGTGGGCGGTCAGGTCGTCCATCCGCAGCGCCGGGGTGTCCAGCAGGGACAGACTGAGCAGCCCCTTGCCGACCGGGTGGTGCCCGATGCGCCGCACCGTCTCGGCGTCCATGCCTTCGTGCACAAAGGAGATCAGGTTGGCATGCCGGTCGCGCACGGCCAGGGCACCGTACGGGGCCGACGTCAATTCCCTTGCCGCGCTGATGATCCGGTGCAGCGTCGCGTCGAGATCCAGGCCCGCGCCGATCTCGGCGATCACCCGCAGCAGTTTCTCGGTTTGATCGCGCGCGGCCGCCAGTTCGTCGAACCGGTTCCCGGTCACCCCGGCCAGTCCGGTGGGGTCGGCGGACGGCCGGCCTGCTGGTTGAGTTTCGACGCGAACACCGCCGCCTGGGTCCGGCGCTCCATGCCGAGTTTGGCCAGCAGCCGGGACACGTAGTTCTTGACCGTCTTCTCCGCGAGGAACATTCGCGCGGCGATCTGCCGGTTGGTCAGGCCCTCGCTGAGCAGCCCGAGCAGCGTTCGTTCCTGTTCGGTCAGGCCCGACAGCGGGTCCGCCTGCGCGGCGCTGCCGCGCAGCTTGGCCATCAACGCTGCGGCGGCCCGGTTGTCCAGCAGCGATTTCCCGGCGCCCACGTCTTTGATCGCCCGGGCCAGCTCCATGCCCTTGATGTCCTTGATGACGAACCCGCTGGCGCCGGCCAGGATGGCCTCCAGCATCGCCTCGTCGGAGGTGAACGACGTCAGCATCAGGCAGCGCAGGTCGGGATGCTCGGAGAGCAGGTCGCGGCACAACTCGATGCCGTTGCCGTCGGGCAGCCGCACGTCGAGCACGGCCACGTCGGGCCGCGCCGCCGGTATCCGCGCCTTGGCCTCGGCCACCGTGCCGGCCTCGCCGACGATCTGCAGATCGGGATCCGAGGAGAGCAGATCGCACAGTCCGCGGCGGACGACTTCGTGGTCGTCGACCAGGAACACCTTGACCATGGCGAGCCTTCCTGTCGGCAGACCAGTCCAATATCCCACATTCTCGGCTCCCTGCGGGTCGGGGCGTAACTGGTTCAACGACTTTGGTCCCGACCGCAGAGGACCTTCGGCCGCCGCGTCGACCCGGGGCCGGCCAATAGCGTTGCGGCAGTGACCCATTGCGGCAGTGATTCATTGCGGCTCAACACCGCGGGCGCGGAAAGGGACGACGCGATGCCGGTGACCGATGACGGGGTGGAGATCCTGCCGGTGCACGAGTGCTGGGATCTGCTGCGCGGCCTGACGCTGGGCCGGCTGGTCACCCACGCCGACGGTCAGCCCGACATCTTCCCGGTCAACTACGTCGTGCAGCGCCGCACCGTGCTGTTCCGCACCGCGGAGGGCACCAAGCTGATCAGCGCGGCGATCAACAACCGGGTGCTGTTCGAGGTCGACGACCACAACGTCGCCGGGGCGTGGACCGTGATCATCCGGGGCATCGCCCGCTCGCTGCGCACTACCGAGGAGATCGAGGAGGCCGAGCGCGCGCAGGTGCTGCCGTGGACCAGGTCGGAGAAGACGCACTATGTACGCATCGTTCCCGAGAGCGTCACCGGCCGCCGCTTCCGGTTCGGGTCACCGGCGGGCTGATCAGCCGACCCACTCGACGAAGTCGGCGAGGTCGCGGCGCGGGGTCGCCGGCAACGGGTCCGCGTTGATCGGCGCCCAACCCACCCGCAGCAGCATCTGCGGATGGTGGCCGTCACCGAAGATGTCGGCGCGCACCGCCGCGCGCGTCTGCGGCGTCTCCAGCGGTTCGGTGACCGGGCAGCTGGCAAGCCCCGCCGAGGTGGCGGTGAGCAGCACCACCCCGGTGGCCTCGCCGGCGCGCAGCCGCGCCAGCCGGTCGTCGTGGCGGGTGCCCAGCGCGAGCACCACGGCGTTGTCGTCGCCGGCCGACGAGCCCGGCGCCATCGGCAGCGCCGCGCCGGCGAACAACCGGGTCGGGATCTTGGCGGCCGGATCCGGGAACGGGGTGTTGCGGGCGGGCACCCCGGACACCGAGAAGTAGCGCCCGCTCCAGGTGGTCAGCTCGGCCAGATAGTCCTTGGTCAGGTGGTCGCGGATCGATTGCGCGACGATGTCGTGCAGGCCGCCGACGTCCTGCACCTGGTACAGCGTCACCCCGGCGCGGGCCGCCCGGGCCGCCATCAGCGCGATGTCGCCGACCGGCACCGGCCAACAGCTGTAGTGGCGCCGGTCGGTGCGCCGGCGCGGGATCGCGGCGGCGAGCGCGACGTCGACGTAGTCGGCGGTCTGGGGCGAAAACTCAAGCGTCGCAAGGTGATCCGGGTCGTCGGGATCCGGCAGCCTGCGCACCCTGGACCGCCAGCCGACGGCGGCGAACGCGGTGACGCAGTGCTGCAGGGCGATGCCGCAACTCAGGATCAAGTCGCGACCGTCGGGGTCGGTGTGGGGCAGTTGCCGGGCGGGGTCGGCGTACAGGTGCAGGCCGGCCGGATCGATGCGCCACCGCCACGGTTGGGTGTTGTGCACCGAGGGGGCTCGAGACGCCAGCGCCAGTGCCGTGCGGACCGTTTCCGGATCCGGGAAGCCGGTGTTCATGAGATTCCCCCTCTTCTCGCCTGGCGCCCTGCGGTATCCACGATCACGCGTCCTCGGCGGCACCGCGAGGGCCCGACGGCTCTAGCCGGAGGGACTTTCGGCCGATATCCGCCGCCGGCCCGCCGCCGGCCGATCCGCCCTTATGCTGACCACGATGGCGAATCACGGCCCCGATCCCACCACGCCGCTGTGGCGCGCGGCGCAAGTGTTCCGCCTGCTGAGCTGCCTCTACGCCACCGGCTTCCAGATCGCCATCAACCCGGATCTGCTTCGCCCCGTGCTGGGTTGGGTGCTTTTCGCCGGGCTCATCGGCTGGAGCGCGGCCTGCGCGCTGGCCTATCTGCGGGGCTTCGGCCGCAAGCCGGCGTGGGTGCTGGCCGAGCTGGTGGTCGTCGTCTTGCTGATGTGGTCGAACAACCTCGTCGCGAGCCCGCACTGGGCGGCCGACAACCAGACCTGGCCGACGACGTTGTGGGCCAGCAATCCCACCATCTCGGCCGCCATCCAGTTCGGTCCAGTGGGCGGCATGCTGACGGGCCTGGCGGTGATGACCGCCAATTTCGCCGTCAAGAACTACTTCGCGCTCAACCTCGGGCACAACGCCACCGTCATCATCGAACTGGCGATCGGCATGGCGATCGGGATGGCCGCGCAGACCGCGCGGCGCGCCCACAACGAGCTGCAACGCGCGGCCCGATTGACCGCCGCGGCGCAAGAGCGCGACCGGCTGGCCCGCCAGGTGCACGACGGGGCCATCCAGGTGCTGGCGCTGGTCGCGAAGAAGGGGCACGAAATCGGCGGCGCCACAACCGAACTCGCCGGCCTGGCGAGCGAGCAGGAACGCGCGCTGCGGCGCTGGCTGGCGTGTACGGATATCGATCGGGACGCCGACGGCGATACCGTCGACCTGCGCACGCTGCTGCGGCGCCGGGAATCCGATCGGGTGTCGATCAGCCTGCCCGGCACGCCGGTGAGGTTGGGGCGTTGGGCCGCAACCGAACTCGACGCCGCGGTGGGCAACGCGTTGGACAACGTGGTCGCCCACGCCGGCCCGGGGGCGCACGCGTTCGTGCTCGTGGAGGACCTCGGCGATTCCGTGTTGGTCAGTGTCCGCGACGACGGTGTGGGGATCGCCGCCGGCCGGGTCGAGGAAGCGGCGCGCCAGGGGCGCCTGGGCATCTCCCAATCGATCGTGGGACGGTTGGCGTCGCTGGGCGGCACCGCCGAACTGCACAGCGAGCCCGGGGCGGGCACCGAATGGGAGTTGTGCGTGCCGCGCCGGGAGGGACGCGATGACGGATGACGCGACGCCCACGACGGTGATGGTGGTCGACGACCATCCGATCTGGCGTGACGCGGTGGCTCGCGACCTGGCCGAAAGCGGCTTCGCGGTGGTCGCCACCGCCGACGGGGTGGCCACCGCCCAGCGGCGGGCGGGCGTGGTCAGGCCCGATGTGGTGGTGATGGACATGCAGCTGCCCGACGGCGACGGTGCGCAGGCCACCGCCGCGGTGCTGGCGGTCTCGCCCTCGTCGCGGGTGCTGGTGCTGTCGGCCTCCGACGAACGCGACGACGTCCTGCAGGCGGTCAAGCCAGGTGCGGCCGGCTACCTGGTGAAGAGCGCCTCGAAAGCCGAACTGGCGCAGGCGGTGACGGACACCGCCGCCGGGCGGGCCGTGTTCACCCCGAGCCTGGCCGGGCTGGTGCTGGGCGAATACCGGCGCATCGCGCAGAGCAAGGACGACGGCCCCACCCGCCCCCGGCTCACCGACCGCGAGACGGAGGTGTTGCGGTATGTCGCAAAAGGGCTGTCCGCCAAGCAGATCGCCGAGAAGCTCTCGCTGAGCCACCGCACGGTGGAAAACCATGTGCAGGCGACGTTTCGCAAACTGCAGGTCGCCAACCGGGTGGAATTGGCCCGCTACGCCATCGAACACGGCCTCGACGAAGAGCCGTGACCCGCGGGGCCGGCGTGCTGGGCCACGATCCGCGCGGCCACCAGCGCGGCCACCACCACGGCCATGCAGACCAGCCCGTCGTCCTTGAGCCCCCACCTGATCGCGGCGAGCAGCGCGACGCCGGCCAGGCACAGCAGGGCACCGACGGCCGCACCCCACCCGCGCGACATCACCGCGGGCGCGCCGTCCCAGCCGGACAGCGGGTTGTTTTCCAGCGGCCGCAGCGCGACGAACAGCACCGCCACGGCGACGACCACCAGGAGCACCTGCGCGACGCTGATGGCGAGGAAGTCCGGCGCGCCCGGAAAGCGCGGGCAGCCGAGGTAATCGAAGGCCAGGTGCACGCCGAGCAGCACCGGCATGTGCCACAGGTACAGGGTCATCGCGCCGGAGTTGCCGATGGCGGTCCACCACCACACCCGCGGCCGCTGCGCCCAGCGCGCGATCGCCGGTGCGGCCGCGATCGCCAACGCGCTCAAGATGATTGCGTGCCCGGCCAGCAGCAGCGACGGCGGGCTGGTGTTGGACAGGTGGTGGTCGCCGGTGCCGACCATGCTGAGCTGATACGGGCCCCAGCGCACCAGGGCGACATCCGCGGCGAAGAAGGCGGCGGCGACGGCCAGCGCGGCACGCCCACCGAGCAGGCCGCGACGGTAGGCCGCCCCGAACATGGCCGGAATCAGCCAGACGGCCAGGTTGAGGTAACCCAGCGGCATCAGCGCCGGCCAGTGCAACCGGATCACGTCGATCAACGCGATGGCCCCGTAGACCGCCGCCACGCCGGCGGCAAGGCGCCCGGTGGTGGTGATGCGGTACAGCACGGGCATGGCGGCCAGCACCAGGACGTAGGCCCCCAGGAACCACAGCAGCTGTGTGCTGACGCCGGCGATCGGCTCGTAGATGTGTTGCGGCAGAGCCTGATACAGCACCGTCAGCGTCACCGCCCAGAACGCCAGATAGTAGAACACCGGGCGGAACAGCCGGGTGCAGCGCCTCATCAACCAGCCTCCCCAGTCGGTGCCGGGTGTCCAGGAGGACACGCACGCCGCCGCGCCGGCGAAGAAGAACAGCGGCATGATCTGGAGCAACCAGGTCATCGCCTGGAACAGCGCCGAGGTGGTGAGCAGGTTGTCCCAGATCAAGACGTGGTCGCGAATGATGCTGGCCGCCATCACGGTATGGCCGAGCACCACGCCGCCCAGGGAGACGATGCGGATGACGTCCAGCACGCGATCGCGGTCGGCCGGTGTGCGCGCGGCCACCTCGGCCGCGTCGGGAAATCTCACAGGAGTTGTCATGGAAGCGAAATGCCCTTCTGCTGATGCGGATGCGTTGTGGTGGAGCACAAGTCGTGCAATGAGGGAAGCGTCGCCGATGGCGCGGGCGCGGACCTGCGCGTTACGGCGCAGTGGTACTACTCAGTTCGCGGTGTTGAGCGGGTCGTAATCGGCGAGCAGCCGTTCGATGCGGGCCTCGTCGAGTCGTACCCGCACGGTGGCGGCCTCCTGCTGGTCACGGATCACCTTGGCCAGGGTGAACGCGCTCGACACCAGGAACAGGAACGTGACGCCGAGGAACAACCGGGGCCACGGGTCGAGCGGGAGGAAGTAGATCCCGCCGAGCGCGGCCACGAAGCTGATCGCGAACGCGACGGCGGCCTGAACGAAGAAGGCGGCGGTGGTCTTCGGCATGGTGTGGGGAACGGTCATGCCGATAAGCCTGCGGCAGCGCACCGCCCGCGGGGATCCGTAAGACTACTCAGATTTCGCGGTGCGTTCGCGGTGCCGCGCCAGCAAGGGCGCCGCGCCCGCGGCGCCTACCCCGATCGCCGCGGCGACCACCGTCGCCACCTGGACCGGCGCGAACTGGGAGTCCACCAGCGGTTTGACCACCGCCACCACCGCCAGCGCGGGCATCACCAGCCGCACCCACCAGGCCACCACGCTGTCGCCGGGGATCCGCGAATTAGCCTCTGCGACAAGCACGTACAGCGCCATCAGGAGTAGGGGTGCCGCGCCCAGGATGACCATTCCGATCGAGCGCATGCCGTGCGCCGATACCACGACGGCAACCACCGCGACGAGCCCCATCACCGTCAGTCGCAGACCCGCGTTCGGTGTCGCCCCGCGCATGGCCGCCAGGCCCGCGGCGGCGCGCGTCGCGGCCCATCCGGTGACCAGCGCAGCGGCCACGGCCAACGCGATGCCGGCCGCCGCCATCCACCGCCGGCCCTCGTCGGTGTAGAACTCGGGCACCGCCTCGGCCAGCATCGTGGCGCTCCATCGCCACGGCCCCGCCACACCGCGGTGATCGCCCACCCACAACACGACCGCCGCCGCTGCCACCACCGCGGTGGCCAGCGACATGGATCGTCCCGGCCTGGCGATGCGCGGGGTGCGGACCGTGAGCAGTTCGACGCCGACCATCCCCAGGCCGAAGCCGACGAGCTGGCCGGACAGCGGGCGCGGCGTTGCCGCCGACCCGATGACGACGGGATCGGTGCTGAGCGTGACGAGGGCGGTCACCGCCACCGCGAGGCAGACGTAGAGCAGCAGGCCCGCGAGCACGAGCGGCATCGCCAGTGACGCCACGGCGCGGGTCGACGCCCAACAGGCGGTGGCGCCGACGACGAGCGCCGCGGCCGCGGCGCCGACCGGCAGCCACGACACGATCGCGGCGGGATCGTCGCCGGGCGAAAGCAGCTGCAGCAGCTGCAATCCGAGCGTGGCCGCGAATTGCGCGGCCAGCACCAGGTAGGCGAGTAACTGAACGATGCCCGCGGCCGTCCCCGCTTTCCGGCCCAGCATGGCACCGATCAACTCGGCGGTACTGCGCGCCTGCGGCGCATGGCGACGCAACCGCGCCAGCGCGTAGATCACCGGAATCATCACCGCCGCGCCGAGCAGCGCGCCCAGCCCGTACCACGCCGCGGGCGCGATCACGGCCATGCTCAGCGCGGCGGCCCGCCACGTCCCCAGCACGTACTCCCCCGACCCGGATTCCGGCCGCGCTTGCGCCAGTAGCGATCTCTTCGGCATCGCCTAAGCATGACGCAGCGGCCACGCAATTGATCCCGGAACGCGGCGCGGTTTCGATACTTTTGTAGGTCCAACGGCAGTGAGGGCTCAGATATGACTGACACGGTCAAGGTGTCCGTGGACCGCAGCTCGGTCGCCATGGGCGACGATGTCGAGTCGCACCGCGAATTCTGGGTCTTCCCCGAATCGGCCACCGTCGACGACCTACTGGTCGAGATTTCCTCGCACTTCTTGCCGGGAATCGCCGGACCGGCCGGCTGGCGCGTGTACCTCGGGACTCGTCGCGATGAGCAGCAGGAGATCGGCCTCATCTACACCCGCGACGACCTCGGACAGCAGGACCAAATCTGTCGGTTGTCGGCCGGCAAAACAACGCTGGGTGAGTTGGCCCGACGCACTGGACTACCCGAGCTGGACGTCTATGCGTCGTACCTCACCTTCGACCGGGCCCGGCCTTTGGCGCTCGACGAGATCACGGGGGGCCCCACCTTCACCGGCTGCCGACCGGACAAACTGGAATCCGAGGCGGCCGCCGACGCCAAGCGGGATTGGGTGATGTTGCGTGAGCTGGACCGGCGCGCCGCCGCCGTCGCCAGCACGCGCCGGGACTGGGTTCGGCGCACCCTGCTGGCCGCTCCCCCGCCGTGGATCGATGTCTTCATCGCACGCAACTTTCACTACCTGACCGAGCTGCACTGCCCGGCCAGCATGGCTCTGGCCGCAAAGTTGTTGGGCGTCAACGAGTCCCCTCCGGAGGACTTCGCGGCCCGGGCCCACGCGGAGGTCCGGCCCAACGTCGTGATCCTGGCGATGGTGCTGGCCGCGTTCGAATGGGGAACCGAGCGCGACACGTGGCGCGTCGGCGAACGACCGTACCGCAAGGCCTATCTCGAGCTGCTCGCCCATTGCGGCTACCGGCTCTCTCCGATCGAGCAGGTCATGGCCGGCCACATCGGCATCGAGCAGCTCAAACTTTCCAAGGCCGACAGCGCCAGGCTCGACCGCATCCGGCAACTGCGGGACCAGCAATACCAGCTCCGCATGAACCGCTACTACACAAAAACCCTCAGCGAGGAGCAGTACCGGGCCGCCATCGAACCCGTCCATGCCGAGCTTTCCAGTTTGGGAGAGCTTCCCGGGCCGATGTAGGTCATCGAGACCGGCTGCGCTCGAACAGAATCGGTGGCGCCCGCGGTTACCTGGCGGGCTCGCCCGGTTCGGGAGCACCCTGGCGGCGCGCCGCGAGCCCGGCCGCGATCGATGCGGCGGCGATGGTCAGCAGCGCACCGAACATCAGCGCCGAGGCTTCACCCGGGGCCAGCAGGTGCTGCTGGGTGCCGATGGTGGCCGCCGCCACCGGCACCCCGAGCTGCGCGGCCGAGAGCACCGCCAGGGTGAGCGGCTGGCCGAGCAGCCTGCCGGCGCAATGTGCCAGCACCGCACCGCATCCCAGGCCGGCGCCCAGCAGGATCAGCTGCGGGTGCGCCCCCAGCTCCCGCACCTGCAGCGAGGCGCCCAGCCACACGAAGAACAGCGGGCTGAAAAACCCTTCGGTGATGCCGAAGAGCTGACGGGCCAAGCGGTGCGGCTCGCCGACCGCGCCGACCACCAGGCCCACCGCGAAGCCCGCCAGCATGATCGACACCTGGGTGGCCACCGCCAGCGCCGCCAGCGCGAACAGCACCAGCAGGCTGGTCCGCAATTCCAGCGCGAACCGGTGCTGCTCGGAGTAGGCGTGCAGACGTCTGCGCCAGCCCTTGCGGTCGGCCGCGCGCAGCAACACGAACAGCGCCGCCGCGCAACCCGCCACCGCCAGCGCGCCCAGCGCCGCCGTCGGCGCCCGTCGGATGTCAATCACCAACGGCAGCAACACGATACAGGCGGCATCGGCGATGGCGATCTGCGTGGTCACCGACAGCACCCGCGGTCCGCGCAGCCGCAGCGAATCGATCACCGGCAGCGCCAGCGCCGCCGACGAGGACGCCATCAACACCGCGTACAGCGCCGCGTGCCCGGTGTCGAACTGCACCGCCAGCGCGACACCCAGCACCGCCGCGATGCCGCCCGCCAGCGCAGCGCGGGCCAGCGCCGCCGGCAACGCCGAGCGCATCAGCCGGGCGCGCAGCGGAACATGGGTGCCCACCACGAACATCACCAACGCGAAGCCGATGTTCGCCAACAGCTGGAACGTCGGGTCGGCGACGTCGACGACACCGAAGCCGGTCCGGCCGATCGCCAGGCCCGCGATCAGCTCACCGATGACCACCGGTATGCGAAATCGCTTCGCCGAAGCCAACAACGGACCGGCGAAACCGACGGCGGTCAGCAGCGCCAGGGTGTGGAAGCCGAATCCCTGCACCCGCTCATTCTGCACGCCGCGCGCAGAACCGGCGGCGCAACACCGGGGCGCGGGCGGATAGTTCAGGCGTCGATGACCAGGCGGTCGTTTTTCGCCCGGGAGACGCAGACCAGCATTTCGTCGTCGCCCTCGACGGTGCGCCCGCGCCGATCCACTTGCCCGGCAAGCACCTTCACCTTGCAGGTGCCGCAGAACCCCTGCTGGCAGGAATACGGGGTGGCCGGATCGCGGTCGAGCATGACGTCCAGCGCCGAGCGGTTCCCCGGCACCGTGAGCACCCGCCGCGAGCGGGCCAGCTCCAGCTCGAACGGGACGCCGTCGACCACCGGCGGCGGCCCGAACCGCTCGTAGTGCAGTGGCGCGTCGGCGTGTTCGTCGCGCGCGGTGCGCACCGCTTCCAGCATGGCGGTGGGCCCGCACACGTACACGGCGGTCGCCGGCCCGGCCTCGGCGAGCAGGTCTGCGGCGGTGGGGATTCGGCCGCGCTCGTCGTCGGCCCACACGCTGACCCGCTCGGGCGCCACGGCCACGACCTCGTCCAGCAGCGGCATGTAGTCGCGGCTGCGCCCGGCGTACACGGCGCGCCAATTGATCCCGTGCTGCTGGGCGGTCTGGATCATCGGCAGGATCGGCGTCACCCCGATGCCGCCGATCACGAACAACACGTCACGCTCGTCGGTGACGAGATAGAACGCGTTGCGGGGACCCTCGAACTCGAGGGCGTCGCCCACCCTGAAGGTGTCGTGCATCTCGATCGAGCCGCCGCCGCCGTCTTCGATGCGCCGCACCGCGATTCGGTAGTCGGTGCGCCGTCCGGGCGGGCCGCACAGCGAATACTGCCGGCGCCGGCCCGACGGCAACCGGACGTCGATGTGCGCGCCCGGCGTCCAGGACGGCAACAGGCCGCCGTGCGGGTCGGCCAGCGTGAAGGCGACCACGTCGGGTGCGAGCTCCTCGCGCTGGGTGACCACCGCGGTGGTGGTCCGGCGCACCGGAACCACCCGCGCGGGTGTCCACCGCGACGCCGACGCCAGGCCGCCGAACAGCGCACCCACGCCGTACAACGCCGTGTACATCCGGTCGCGTTTGCGGCGGCCGTACAGGTCGGCCGGAATGCTTTCCCAAATCGCTTGTGCCATCGTCATCCTCACGTCTGTCCCGTGTGGTGGCCGCCCGCCGGCCGCGTCGTCAGGTCGACCCAGTCGCCGGTGAGCCGGGCGATGACGTCGGGATGGGAGTTGACCACCCAATGTCCGCCGTCGATCGGGACGACCCGACTGCCGTCCGGGATGGAGCCGGTGAACCGTTGCAGGGCAGGCGATACGAAGTAGTCCCGGCGGGCGACGAGCACCTGCACCGGAACCGAGGTCTGCGGCAGCCGCGCCGGCGGCGACAGGATCGGTCCCGGCATGTTCGCCCGGTACAGGTTGAGCCCGTTGAGGTAGTCGTCGGTCGACCGGTACCCGGCTCCCCGCTGGGCGCCGGCGGTCGTGCTGCCGATACGTTCAACGGCCTCAAAGACTTTCACCGTCGCCCCGGACCGGATCGCCCACTCCGGCGCACCCGGGGCCAAAAAGAACCAGATGTAGGACGACGCCAGGATCTGCTTGACGACGTCGAGGACGCCGCCCGGCGTGCGCGCCGAGCGCAGGAACCGGCCGGCGTAGTTCAGGTGCGGGCCGGAGATCGAGGTGAACGAGGCGATCTTGCCCATCACCGACTCGTCGGTGACCGCCGCCCAGCCCTGGATGGAGCCCCAGTCGTGGGCCAGCAGGTGCACGCTGTCCACGCCGAGCCGGCCGATCACCGCGTCGACGTCGGCGACCAGCTGCTCCAGCCGGTAGCCGGAACGCTCTGGCGGCGTTGACGATTGGCCCGCGCCGCGCACGTCGTAGGCCACCACGTTGAACCGGCGGCGCAGCGCCGCGGCCACCCCGTCCCACACGTGGTGGTTGTCGGGGTAGCCGTGGATGGCCAGGACGGTCGGCCGTGCGGGGTCGATCCCGGTGTAGGTGTGCACCGCCAGTCGCACGCCGTCGGTGGCGGTGACCGTGGTGGAGGCCACTTCGGTGGTCATGGTCAGTGCGCGGCCCGGGCGGCCGGTGAGCGGGCCAGGTAGTCGACCGCGCGCCCCACCCCGCCCAGCTGGGACGGGTGAAAGCCCGGCGTGTAGTACGCGCCGATCACCCGCAGGAACTCGAACGGTCCTGGCACCAGACCGCGGCGCGCCGCCGAGAAGTAGTCACGCCAGCGCGGTTTGCTGCCCGGCGGCAGGTGCGGGTCGACCGAGTACATGAACCGCACGCCGCGGATGAACAGCCACAGCAACGCGGGGGTGACCAGCAGCTGGGTGCGCACCTGCCGCCAGTACCCGGCGCGCAGGTGCTTCATGGTGTCGAAGGCGACCGCCTTGTGCTCGACCTCCTCGGCGCCGTGCCAGCGCAGCAGGTCCAGCATCACCGGATCGGTGCCCAGCGCGTCGTGTTGCGGGGTGTCCAGGATCCATTCGCCGAGGATCGCGGTGTAGTGCTCGAGCGCGGCCACCATCGAGACCCGCTCCAGCAGCCAGCTCTGCCGCCGGCGCGGGCTCCAGCGCGGCCGGTCACCGATGAGTTGGCCGAACAGCCAACGCATTTGGTCGGTGAACGGGGTCACGTCGATGCCCTTGGCCGCGAAGTGCCCGAGCACCCCGGCGTGCGCCTGGGAGTGCATGGCCTCCTGGCTGATGAAGCCCTGCACGTCGCGCCGCAGTTGATCGTCCTTGATCAGCGGCAGGGTGTCCTTGAACGCCTCGACGATGAACTCCTCACCGGCCGGCAGCAGCAGGTGCAACACGTTGCAGAAGTGCGTGGTGAAGGGCTCCCCCGGCACGTAGTAGAACGGCAGCGCCGACCAGTCGAAGTCGACGTCGCGGGCCTGCAGGACGATCCGCTCGTGATCGAGGGCGGCGTCGTGCGGGCCGGTTGCCTTGTCGTCGACGGTGAACATCGTCGTCTTCCCTTCCGAGTAGCGCGCCGGTCAGGCGCTGCGTTGCGCCTCGTCCTCCACCTCAGTGATCATCCGCTCGGTGCGCAAGAACCGCACCAGGTGGTCGACCGTTTCGGTCAGCGCCGGCTCCCGCAGCCGCACCGGGACCAGCCCGCGCCGGTGCCGGTACTGGGTGTTGTCGTAACGCTTGTCGCGCATCGCGGCGATCTTGTCCGCCGACCGGGTGAGGAAATCGACCAGCGGATACATCTGGTCGTCCGGCGTGCAGCGGCGGTTGAGCTGCTCGGCGAACGAATCGATGTCGTGGTAGTCGAAGCGGTACCCGTACCGCTCGGACAGGATCCGCGTCACGTCGGTGAGGTTGTAGTAGTCGTCGGCGGTCATGTTGAACACGCTGCCCGACTCGTCCGGCAGATCCATCAGCGCGACGATGTGATCGGCGATCAAATCCGCCGGCAGCAGGCTGATCTGGTTGAGCGCGTTGACGGCCAGCCCGTGCTCGATCATGAAGGCGGTCAGCCGCACCAGGATGTCGTCCTGGCTGCCGAAGCCGCTGCGGGTCGGCGAGATCAGCGACGGCCGGTAGATGCGGACGTCGAGTCCCTTCCGCTGCGCGGCCAGCGCCAACTGCTCGGCCACCCACTTGGTCTGCGAGTAGCCGAAGTCCAGGCCCGCCATCTTCTCGTTGGCGTCCCACTCTCCCACCACCGGCTGGGTGCTCCAGCCGTAGATGAAGGTGCTGGAGACCAGGTGGAAGGTCTTGGCGTGGTCGGTCATGGCCAGCCGCAACAACTCTCGGGTGCCCTCCACGTTGGTGGGCCGCAGCGCATCGTAGGTGCGCACGTAGTTGACCAGCGCGCCGTTGTGCACGACGGCGTCGACGTCGCGCGCCAGCCGCGCGAAGGCCGGCTCCCCGATGCCCAGCGCGGGCTCGGCGAGATCACCGCAGATCACCCGCACCCGGGCGCGCACCTCGGCTTCCAGCGCCGGTGTCCACAGCTGGGCCTTGCGCAGCGAGGCGACGATGCGGTCCAGCCCGTGCCCGGGGTCGGTGGCCCGGACCAGCGCGTGCACCGTGTAGGGCGTCCGCGCCAACAGGCTGCTCAGCAGGAACGGGCCCAGGAAACCGGTCGCCCCGGTCAGCAGGATGTCGGTGGGCGTGCCCGCGCGGGCGGGCGCCGGGTCGGGCAGCGGCAGCGCCGCGTCGGCGCGCATCTGGGCGGCCTCGTGCGCCTCGTACTCGGCGGAGATCTGATCCAGCGCCCGGCGCAACGCGTCCAGCGGCTGCCCGGAACCCTCGCCGAATTGCCTTATCAGAGAGAAGAATTCGGCCACCGTCAGGCGCTGCAGCAGGCGGGTGTTGACCTCGTCGGCCAACTCCGCCGCGCCGTGCTCGGCCAGCAGGGCCTGCATGTCGTTGCGCAGTTCGGCCAGCGCCAACGAGTCGATGCCCAGGTCGGCGAACGAGCAGTCCTCGTCGCCGGTCAGGTCGTAGCTCTCGATGAGGTTGGCGAAGCGTTCCAGCGGGCCCGCCCCGGCGGCCGTCCCGTCGTGGCCGCGGGTGGCCGCCGGGTTCACCCAGCTGGAGAACGTCGGCAGGGCGCCGTCCAGCCACAGCTGACGGGTGCTGGCCCGGCGGATCTTGCCCGACGTGGTCTTGGGGATGCTGCGCGGCGGCGCGAACACGATGGTGTGCGGATCGATGTGGCAGTGCCGGCGGATCGCGCGGGCCAACGCCCGGGCGTCCGGCAGGTTGTGCTCGTCGCGCACCTCGGCGACCACCACCAGCGCCTCCTGGTCGTCCTGCTCGACGGACAGCGCGGCGACGCAGCCGCCACGGACCTGCTTGGCCGAGCGCTCGACGACGGCCTCGATGTCGGAGGGGTAGCAGTTGACGCCGCGGACGATGATCAGGTCCTTGCTGCGGCCGCAGACGAACAGCTCGCCCTCGTAGAGGAAGCCCAGGTCGCCGGTGCGCAGATAGCTGTGCTCGTCGTCGCCGGCCAGGCGGGCTTCGAACATCTCGGCGGTGAGCTGCGGACGGTTCCAGTAGCCGCGGCCCTTGGACGGTCCTGCCAGCCACACCTCGCCGACTCGGCCCTCACCCAGCGCCTGGCGCGTCTGCGGGTCGACCACCCGGACCACGGTTTCCTCGAGGGGCTTGCCGCAGCTGACCAGCGGCACCTGGTTACTGTTCTCCGGCAGCGCCTTTTCCACCCGCGCGACGTTCTTTTCCAGGCCGCGCTTGTTCACCGTCAGCGTCTGGCGCCCGCGGATGGACACGATCAGGGTGGATTCGGCCATGCCGTAGGCGCCCGTCAGCGCCTCGGGCCGCAGGCCGTACGGGGCGAACCGCTCACGGAACTGGTGGAAGGTGTTGGCGCGCAACGGTTCCGCACCGACGACGATGCATTCCAGACTGCTCAGGTCGATGCCGGCCAGCTCGGCCGCGGGCACCTTGTCCTCACGCAGGCAGTATTCGAGCGCGAAGTTCGGCACCGGCGTGTGGGTGGCGCGCACGTCGCTGATCAGCCGCAGCCAGGCCGACGGCCGGGCCAAAAAGTCCAGCGGCGACATGGCGTGCGTGGTCCCGCCCTGCAGCAGGATGAACATGTAGGCCGAGATCAGGCCCATGTCGTGGTGCTGCGGCAGCCAGGAGACCAGCAACTCGCTGCCGCCGGTGAAGGCGGAGACGTTGGCGATGACGTTTTCGTGGCTGACGATGACGCCCTTGGGATCGCTGGTGGAGCCCGAGGTGTACTGCAGGAACAGCACGTCGCCGGGGGTGTCGGGCACCGGGGCGCCGCCGAATTCCTGGGCGCCGTCGGTGGCGAACCAGGGCAGCTCCGGCAGGCCGGCGTCGGACCAGGGTTGCCCGCCGTGGCGCTGACCGAGCAGCATCCGGAAGTCGTACTCGAACTGCTTGGTCGACAGCACCGCCCGGGCCTGGCAGTCGCGCGCGATGAAGCCGAGCTTGGCCAGCCCGGACTCGAACGACATCGGCAGCGGCGGGCTGACCGGAACGGCGATCACGCCGATGCGGGCGCAGGCGTACAGGGCCGCCACCATCTCCAGGCCCGGCGGGTAGACCAGCAGCGCACGGTCACCCGCCCGCAGCCCGGCCTCGGTGGACAGGTAGGCGGCCAGCTCGCGGGTGCGCTCGGCGAAGCTGCGGTAGGTGTAGTGCTCGAGTTCGCGGCCGTCGACGTCGACGAACCGGAAGAGGGTTTGCTCGGGCCTGCGCTCTTCCCACAGGTGCAGGTAATCGATCAGCGTCTCCATAGTCGAGCTATCCCCTTTCCAGGCTGGGCTCAGCCGAGTACGACTTGCAATCATGAATATGAAACCAATGTAGTCCCGCCGGCCGGTGCGGAGCAAAGCAGTTGAGGGCCTTAATGGCCATTACACATTGCATTCACAGCTTGAATTGAAGCACCCGAATTGAATACGCCGATCCTGAGCTACGCCGATACGTACTTCAGTACATACGTGCTGATTTACCAGGAGGAACGGCGCGCCCTGATCCGAGAATACTGATCTGCTGATCTACGAATTCCCGCATTTCATATTCCGGTTCCGGCGCGAATCGATTGCCATGGAGGCGGCGCTTAATAACGAAATCGCAAAGCGGGGAATTGTAAATTCCGACGTGGATTCGGCGGGTCGCCGGCGCGTCCGGGTCCCGCGGCGGGGCGACGGGTGAGCCACCCGGCGCGCCCCTGATCTACTGACCCGGGCGGGGCCGTGAACCTCGTCACGTCGGCGCCACGGCCCGTGCCCGGCCGACGGTGGCCGACCCGACCGGGGCGATGCGGATGCGCGGTCCGGCGCGGGCCACCAGTTGCACGATGCCCACGAAGCGTTCCCCGTCGATGATCGGCGACAGCGGCTCGTCGAGGGCCTCGATGATCATCTCGTGGCCGGTGACGTCGCGCAGCTCGGCACCGCGCAGCATGCCGTTGGTCAGCGCCAGCGGCAGCTGCACCACGATCTTCGACGGCCGCAGGTCTCCGGCCTGAAAGTGCAGCGCACCGGGTTGGGCCGCCTTGGGGAACAGCCGCAGTGGACCGCCGATGCGCAGGTCGATCGCCCCGGCGTGCAGCAGCCGGTGGGTGCGCGACGGCACCTCGTCGCCGTCGATGACCACCCGGGCGAGCGTCGGGGTGAACAGGATCGAGGCGTAGTTCGGGGTCCTCACCCGGCTCGGGGCGACCTTGGAGGTGATGTAGTCGCCGAAGCTGCGGGCGATCACCCGGGCGACGGCCAGGCGGCCGTGATCGGGGGCGTCGTAGTAGCGGTCGTAGAAGCGGTTGCCGACGCCCCCGGCGGCCAGCCCGAAGCAGAGCCGGTGGAACGCGGCGCCGTCGGCGGTGGCGCCGTCGAGCCGCAGGGTGTCCAGCCGAACCTCGGCCGGCGGCCGATCGGATTCGGCCGCGGCCACCAACGCGCGGATGATCGCCTCGGGGCGTCCGCGCACCCCGGCCTTGCGCGCGACGGCGTTGACGCTGCCGCCGTTGGTCGGCACGAACGCCGGCCAGCTGTTCGGGTCGGCGACGCCGCGCTCGATCTCGTTGATCAGCCAGTGCAGCGCGCCGTCACCGCCGTCGCCCACCAGGTGGGTGACCCGGGGGCCGATCCGGCCGAGGGTGTCCCGGAGTTCCTCGATGGAGGCGGTCTCGTGCACCTCGCCCCACGGGCCGACGATGCGCCGCAACTCGGCGATGCGCGCCGGCGACGCGCCGCGATTCCTCCGCGCTTTCGGATTGACGATGACGCCTAGATACATCCGGCGATCCCCCGCGCGTACCTGACAAAACACCGCCGTTTCGGCGACCGCTCCGGTGGGATGTCGCTGGTCATCCCAGGCACGATACCCGCGCGTACCGCTGGGCGGGCAATGCGTCCGGTGCGCCGCGGGGGCGGCCGTCGGCCCGTCGGCGCCCTGCGCAGGTGCGAAGTTAGGGTGTCTGTCATGCCCGATTGGACCGCAGCGCAACTGCCCTCCTTCGCCGGCCGGACCGTCATCGTCACCGGTGCCAACGCCGGGCTGGGTGAGGTCACCGCGCGCGAGTTGGCGCGGGTCGGCGGCCACGTCATCCTGGCCGTGCGCAACACCGACAAGGGCCGCGCCGCCGCCGACCGGATGGCCGGCGTGGCGACCGGCCGGGTCGAGGTGCGTGAGCTCGACCTGCAGGACCTGGCGTCGGTGCGCCGCTTCGCCGACTGCATCGACACGGTCGACGTCCTGGTCAACAACGCGGGCATCATGGCCACCAAGCACGCGGTGACCGTCGACGGTTTCGAGGGCCAGATCGGCACCAACCACCTCGGCCACTTCGCGCTGACCA
>Ga0164242_10001441_pt1 | contig 28182 bp, 24 predicted proteins | sample OricomgcompostMG_FD_108783 | JGI IMG/M metagenome (GOLD analysis project Ga0164242, IMG submission 108783) | Miracle-Growth compost microbial communities from Emeryville, California, USA - Original compost - Miracle growth compost (MG) ...
CCAGGAGGCGATGGCGTCGCCCGGCTCCAGCGCCTCGTCGGCCACGAAGTTGATCTGCCGGCCGGATGCGGCCTGCTGCAGGGCCACGGTGCCGTTGGATGTGATCACGGCGTGGTCCGCCGGATGCAGGGCGACGATCACCTCTTCGCTCGCGGGCGCCAGCGACAGCGCGCGGCGCACCGCGAGTGCGCCCCTCGTCTCGTCATCGCGCAGCACCGCACCGACGATCGCCTCGGCGATGTCGAACGCCGAGTCGATGATCGCGCTCTCCATCTCCTCGGCGGTACGCAGCGCTCGGTTCTCGAGCCGGCTGGCGGCCTGGTCCATGGCGGCGATGGCCCGCGCGGTGCGCTCGCGGCGCTCGGCGGCGACCGACCGATACTCCGCGGCCATCGCCTTGCGCTCGGCCGCCTGCGCGGCTCGGGACTCGCGGATGCCCTCAGCCCAACCCTGGGCGTACCCGACCGCCTGGGCCGCTGAGCGGGCCTCCTGCAGGATCGCCGGGTCGACCTTGGTCGCGTCGGCGACCTCGAAGACCGGTGGTTCGGTCGGAGTGGCGGCACCAGCCGGCTGGAACTGCGGCAGGACGTGCGCGGGCCGGGTGAACGAGCGCAGCTCCTCCAGCCGCAGCGGCTCGATCCGCCCGGTGGCCTGGTCGGTGGCCTTGCCGGTGGCCTGGTCGGTGGCGAACTCAGGCGACGAAAGCATCCTCGTCACCCCTGCCAACCATGATCTGGCCGCTCTCCTCGAGCTGGCGGATCACGCGAACGATGGCCGCCTGGGCCTCCTCGACCACGTGCAGCCGCACCGGTCCGAGCACCTCGATCTCGTCGGCCAGGTTCAGCGCCGCACGCTCGGACATGTTCTTCATGACCTTGCCCTTGACCATGTCGCTGACGCCCTTGAGCGCCGTGGCGATCTCGGTGATCTGCACCTGGCGCAGCACGAGCTGGATGGCACGGTCGTCGAGGCTCGCGATGTCCTCGAACATGAACATCTGGCTGCGCACCTGCTCGGCGAGGTCCGGGTCCTTCTGCTCGAGGCCTTCCAGGATCATCTTCTCGGTGCCGCGGTCGGCCCGGTTGATGATGTCGACCAGGGGCTTGAGGCCGCCGACGGCAGACAGGTCGGCCTGCATTCCGAGCGAACCGAGGCGGCGCTCGAGGGTGGCCTCGACCTGGCGGATCAGCTCCGGGGAGGTCCGGTCCATGACCGCGATCCGGTGCGCGACGTCCGCCTGCAGATCCCGCTGCAGACCGGCGAGCACGCTCGATGCCTGCCCGGCCGGCAGGTGCGCCAGCACCAGGGCGATCGTCTGCGGATGCTCGTCGGAGATGAACGAGACGATCTGGCGGGCGTCCAGGTTCTGCATGAACGAGAACGGCAGCTCGACGAAGGTCTGCGACAGCCGCTCGAGGATCTCGGCGGCGCGTTGCGGCCCGACTGCGGCATAGAGCAACTCACGGGCCAGTTCCATGCCGCCGCGAGTACCGCCGCTGCCGGTCGCCAGCAGGCCGGCGAACTCGGCCAGCACCGCCGCCGACACGTCACCCGGAACGGTGCCGATGCGGGCGATCTCGGTGGAGAGGTCCTCCAACTCAGCCTCGTTGAGGTGGCCGAGCACCCGGGCCGACTCCTCCTTGCCGAGCTGCAGCACGAGGATCGCTGCCTTCTGGCGACCCGGCATGCCGCGCAACACGTCGTTCGGCGGCGGCGTCGCGGGCACGGCGGCCGGCGCCGGGGCGACGGGCAGCGGCGTGTCCGTGAGCTGGACGGCCTGGAGAACCGCAGTGTCAGTCATGTCGGATCACCTCTACGAGTTCAGCCATCCGGAGAGCACCCGCGCGACGTCGTCGGGCTGCTCCTCGGCCAGCGTCACCAGGGCACGGCGGCGGGCCTGTGCCTCGGCGAGTTCGTCGGACATGGACGGTTCCTCGAGCTCGGCCGCCGGCTCGACCGGCAGGAACGAGTCGTCGAACCAGGGCTCGTACGGCTCGGCCGGCGGCTGCTGGGCGGCCTTGTGGCGACGGCGGCGGATCAGCAGGAAGATCCCGATCGCGATCAGCACGACGCCGGCGACCAGTCCCTGCTTGACCTCGCTCATCAGCTGGTCGTGCTTCTTCTGCTTGTCCGCCGCGGCGGCCGCTGCTGCGGCAGCCTTGGCCTGCGCGGTCTGCTGCGTGGTGTCGAAGGCGACCGCGTTCACCTGCAGGGTGTCGCCGCGGCCCGTGTTCAGGCCGACTGCGGCGGAGACCAGCTGTTGGATCGCCGCCGTGTCCACGTTCGGCGTCGCGCTGTCGAGCATCACCGAGATGTGCTGCGCCTGGAGCTGGCCGGGCGCCTTCTGGATCGTGTCAGTCACCGTGCCCAGTGCGTTGTTGACCACGCTGCTGTCCTTGGCGTACGAGCCGGCGCCCGTGGTCCCGGCCGCCGTCGTCGGGGTCGGTCCGGCGCCCAGGACCCCCGACTGGCCGTCCTGCGTGCCGCTGTAACGCTCCGAACTGGTCTCCACCGAGACCGGCGGCACGCCCGAGCTGTAGAGGTAGTTCTGGCTGGTCTGTGTCTGCTTGTCGAAGTTGAGCGTCGCGTTGTAGACGACCTTGGCGTGCCCGGCGCCCACCGCCGCGTCGATCATGTCCTGCAGCTCGTTCTTGATCCGCGTGTTGTACGCGGTGGTGGCGTCGTCCTGCGTGCTGGTGCCGCCGGCGAGCAGGCCGCTGTCGTCACCGGCGGCCGCCAGCAGGCGTCCGGTCTGGTCGGTGATCGTCACGTCGCTGCTGCTCATCCCCGGCACCGACGAGCTCACCAGGTAGGCGATGGTCCGGATCTGCTGGTTGGTCAGCTGGGTCATGCCGTCGGTGGTGACGACCACCGACGCGGTCGGCTTCGTGGTGTCGTCGTTGAAGACGTCCTGCTGCGGGATCGCCAGGTGGACGTTCGCGTTCTGGATGCCGTTGATCTGCTTGATCGTGTTGTTCAGCTCGGTCTGGTTGGCCTGCTGCAGGTCGACCTGCTGCTGGAACTGGGAGGTGGTCACACCCTCCTTGTCCAGCAGGCTGTACCCGGACTGGCTGTTGGCCGGCAGACCGTCGGACGCCAGCGTGATGCGGCTGGAGTAGACGTCGGCCTTCGGGACCTGGATCTCGCTGCCCGCGTTCGTCAGCTTGTACGGCGTGCCCGCGGAGTTGAGCTTGTCGATCACCGCGCTGGCGTCGGTCGCCGAGAGGTTCGTGTAGAGCGGGGCATAGTCGGCGGAGGGCTTGTGAGTGGCGAAGACCAGCCCACCGATCACGATCGCGAGCACGGCGGCGACCGTCGCGGCCTTCTGCCCGGCGGAGAAGTTCTTGAAGTCGTTCAGCCACTTCTGGATGAACGCCAGGCCCTTTTCCTTCATCAGGCCTGCATCCCCATGATCTGGTTGAACGCGTCAACGCTCTTGGACTCGATCGTGGTCATCAGCTGCGTCATCAGCTGGGCCTGCGTGGCCGCGATCGTGTACGTCGCCGGATCGGTGAGCTGACCGGTCGCCGCCTGCACCGCGAGCTGGTCGGCATTCGACTGCGAGCTCTGCACCGCGTCGATGCCGTTGCCCAGGACCTTCGCGAAGTCCGCACCGGAGGTCGACGGGACGGCGGCGGACGACGCGGCAGCCGCCGGAGCGGCCTCCCCGAGCTGCCCGATGGCCGCGATCGCCGAGATCGGATTCGTCATGATCACGCGCCCTTGTTGATCGCGAGCCCGGCCTTGTACACGTCGGTCGCGCGGTCGATGACCGTCGCGTTCGCCTGGTACGCCCGCTGCGCCATGATCAGGTTCGTCATCTGCGAGCTGAGGTCGATGTCGGGCCGCCGCACGTACCCCTGCGCATCGGCGACAGGGCTGTCCTTGTCGTACGTGACGATGCCCTGCGCGTCAGACTGCGGCAGCCCGGTGATCACCACACCTCCGCCAACACCGTCCGGACCGGTCGGTAGTGCCTGCGCCTGGACGAACGTGGCCTGGAAGGCCGCGTCCGACGTGGGCGCGATGTCGTTGACGTTCGCGATGTTGTTGCCGAGCGCGTCGATCCACGTCTGGTAGACGTGGATTCCCGTACCGGCGGTATCGATGGCGTTGAACACGGCGGTCAGCCCTTCAGAACGGTGCTGATCAGGCTGAACTTCGAGGTCATCGCGCCCGAGAGCAGGGTTTCCTGCAACGAGGTCTTCTGCGCGGTGACGATCTCAGTGCCCAGATCGACGTTGTTTCCGTTGACCCCCGGGTTGAGCGTGGACGCTGCGGTGGTGAAGTCGGCCTTGGTCGGATCCCCCGAATCGACCGCCTCGGCCAGGCTGTCCTCGAACGAGACCGTGCTTGCCGTGAAGTTCGGCGTCTCGATGTTGGCGATGTTGTTCGCCGTGACCTGCTGACGGGTGCTCAGCCCGGACAGTGCCGTCTGCAAGGTGACAGACGTGACGTCGTCGAGCATGGACAGACCTCCGGCAGGGCACGCCGATCCTTCGGCTGTTCCGTGAGCGTCCGTTGCTCGCAGTCCCATTCGGCAAGTCCGCTGGGGGCTTTAGCTCGACTTCACGTTTTCTTAACGCAGGTCAGCGGCCGAGGTGGTCAGCTACCGTCCAGTCATGACCGTGGCGGTGATCGGCGAGGCCCTGATCGACCTCGCCGACCGCCCGCTCCCCGGCGGCAGCCCCCTCAACGTCGCGGTCGGCCTGGCGCGCCTGCAGCAGTCCGTCGCCCTCTTCGCCCGATTCTCGACCGACCGGTACGGCTCACTGCTGCGCGCCCACGCCGCCGGAGTCGATCTCGGCGCGGCGGTGACCACCGAAGAGCCGAGCACCGTGGCGAGGCTACGCCTGGACGCCGCGGGTTCGGCCAGCTACGAGTTCGCGCTCGGCGCCGACTTCGGTTGGACCGACGCCGAGCTCTCACCACTGCGCGCAGGTGGTGGCTGCGCCTTCTCGGTCGTGCACTTCGGCTCGCTCGCCTCCTGGCTGCCACCGGGTTCGGCGGCCATCGACCGCGCCGTCGCCGCGCGACGCGCTGCCCGGACGAGCCTGATCAGCTACGACCCGAACGTGCGGCCGAGCCTGCAGGCCGATCCGGCGACAGCGCGCTCCGACGTCGAGCGCTCGATCTCACACGCCCACGTGGTGAAGGCCAGCCTGGAGGACATCGCCTACCTCTACGGCGTCCGCGACCCTGCTCCGGTCGCCGACCGCTGGCTGGAACTCGGGGCCCGGCTGGTGGTGATCACCCGCGGTGCCGACGGACCGATCGCGTTCTCCACGCGCGGCGCGGTGCGGCGGCCAGCGCGCCCGGTGCGGGTCGTCGACACGGTCGGTGCGGGGGACGCCTTCATGTCGGGGCTGCTCGACGCCCTGCTGCGACGCGGTGCGGCGTCCCCGGATGCGCTGCACGCGGTCGACCTGGCGGGCGTACTCGACGACGCCGCCCAGGTGGCGGCCTTGACGTGTGCCCGTGCGGGGGCAGACCCCCCGACGCGCGCCGAGGTCGACTCAGCGCGCGCCTGATGCCGCGGACGGCGCCTCGTGGGCGCGGTCCAGCAGATGCCCGACCACGGCACCGGCGAGCACGGCCGGGATCCAGAGCCAGATGAGGAAGGCGTCGGTACGCCCGAGCAGCACCATGAGCACCGTGTAGAGCAGGAACGGCACCAGGACGCCGGCCAGCGCCCGGGCCCGCAACCCCGGGACCGCCTTGAGCAGGTTCACGTCCGCGCGGGTCGGTGACACCGCGGCGTCCACCGGTTGGCCCACGCGACCCTCGACCGGGGCTGCCGCCGGCGCGTCGGCATCAGTCTGCGGGCCGGCCAGTTCGGTGAAGACGATGGGCAGCGTCGCGGTCGCCGCTGCGCTGACGATGGTGTCGTTCGCGACGTCGTCGGTAGCGGAGTGGCGGCCCACGTAAGCATTGTGTCAAAGATTCGAGCAGAGGGGACCGCCTGAGCGTCACTAAGATTCGGCTAGATCATCTTCTGGCAGAGGGGCTGCAGGCGTGCGGCGAGGGCACAGGAGCGGGATCGTGGCGGTCGCCATCACCGCCCTGCTCGTCCTGGCCGTCTGCGGATGCGCGAACGTCGTCGACGGCACCCCGTCCGAGCCGGCACCCAGCAGCAGCACCGCACCGAACGCCCACCTGCCGGTCGTCGGCGGCACCACCAGCGCCTTCGACACCACCGCGGTCAATGCCCTGTCCGACATCGAGTCGTTCTGGCACACCGCCTATCCGAGCCTGGCCGGCGGCAAGAAGCTGCCCGCATTGAGGGGCGGGTACTACTCGGTCGACGGCAACCAGGTCCTGCGTACGAAGACCGTCACCGGGGCGGCAGCCGCGGACGGCTGTATCAAACAGGACGCGACCTTCATCGTCGACAACGCGGCGTACTGCTTCGCCGACGACTCGGTGATCTGGGACCGCGCGGCCGAGCACCTGGTCAGCGTGCTCGGTCAGCGTTACGGCGCGTTGCTGGTCGCGCTGGTGTTCGCGCACGAGTTCGGCCACGCCATCCAGTCGCCGCGCCGGCTGGACATCGACCCCGACCAGACGCTGCCGACGATCGCGATCGAATCACAGGCTGACTGCGCCGCGGGCGCGTTCATCGGGTGGGCGCTGGACGGCAACGCCGCCCACTTCCACCCCTCGAACGCCGACGTCGACAAGGCTATCGACGGCTTCCTGCTCTTCCGTGACACCACACCTACCTCGCCGGCCGACATCTCGCACGGCAACGGGTTCGACCGCCTCTCCGCGTTCGACAACGGCCTACGGCACGGCGTCGCGTACTGCTACTCGCCCAACTACTTCAACCTGACGAGCTTCACCGAACGTCGCTACACCGATTCCGACTATGCGACCGGTGGCAACGAGTCGCTCACCCAGATGCTGGATCCCGCCCCCTCCGAACGGGACGGCTCCGGCGGCGGCGGCCTGCAGCCAGACCTGAATCGCTTCTTCGGCGCCGCGGCACAGGACGCCGGTCTGGAGTGGACGGATGTGAAGATCGCCGAGGCGGCCCACCCGGCGTGCGGGTCGGTCGGCGCGAGCGCGGAGTTCGGCTACTGCCCGGATGACAACACCGTCTATTACAGCCAGCAGTTCGCTACCTCGGCGTACTACAGCCTCACCGACAAGCAGGTCGAGCCACGCACCGGTGACGCGCTGCTACTCGACCACCAGCCCGCCGACTTCGCGCTCGGCACCCTGTTCGCGATCGGATGGGGCCTGGCCGCGCGACACCAGCTCGACGGCGACGACGTCACGAGCCAGGCTGCGTTGTTGGCGGCGATCTGCGACACCGGCGCCTACGCGAAGGACGTCAACCTGGCCGCCGGCGACGCGGCGCACACGTTCATCCTGTCGCCACCCGACATGGACGAGGCCACCTCCGCTGTGCTGAGCCTGGTGCAGCTCCCCCAGGCGTACGGCGCCCGCGGCACCACCGGTCTGCAGCGGGTGCAGACGTTCGTGAAGGGCTACGCCGGCGGCCTGGCCGCCTGCTGACCCGGAACCGCGTGGAACCGCTGGTCGCCCGCGGGGTCGGTGTCCAGTGCGCGCACGGTGAGCCCTGCCGCGGCGGCGAGGTTGGCCATCACCCCGTCGATCAACTGCAGGTCGCGCAGGGCGAGGCTGCCGGACGTGGCACCGGCGCCCACGTGCTCGAACAGGCCGGCCGCACGGACGTACGTGCGCTGATCGCCGTCGCGGTGCTCGCCGGCCGCGCTGATCTGCTCGATCGACTCACGTAGCTGGGCGCCGGCGGCAAGGAGTGCCTCGGCGTCGACCGGTTCGAACCGCTGCGGGCGTGCCGTGTCGACGATGAGGTTGCGCGCGTAGTCGCGGGCCGCGTTCACACTGTGCAGCAACTGCCGGGTCAGCGCATCGGTCGCGCCCGTGACCGGCAGGCGCAACGGTGCGGACGTCGCCACGATGGCCTGGTAGGCCGCGTCCAGGTCGCGGGCCGCGAAGCGCAGCGCGTCCAGCCCACCTCTGGTCGCGTCCGCCGTGGACGGGTCGCACGCCGTGCGCAGCCGATGGACCGCAGCGTCGGTGAGCACCCCAAGGGATCGCAGGAACTCGCGCGTCGCGACACGGGTCACCCGCCGCGGGTAGAGCGGCAACACGCAGACCACGACCAACACGGCGACCCCGGCACCGATCGCGGTCTCCTCGACCCGCAGCCGCAGCAGCGCGTCGCTGAACTCCTCCAGCTGCATGTAGAGCTGCGAGACCATGACGGTGATCCCGATGGCCATGAACGCATAGCTGACCCGCATCAGGTAGATGCCGACGAACAGCGCCACGAGGATCAGCGCGACCGCCACCCCGGTGTGGTGCCCGACCAGGTGCGCCCCGGCCGCGCCGACGAAGACGCCGACGATCGTGCCGACGACGCGGTTCAGGCCTTTGCGCAGCTGCTCGGCGGCGTTGTTGGCGCCCATGAACGTGATGAAGGCGGCGATCACCGCCCAGTAGAAGCGCCGGCCGGAGAGTAGGTCACCGAGCACGATCGCGCCGGTCACGGCCACACCCATCTGTACCGCGGCGCGGACGTGCGGCGCGATCCCGAACCCGGACCACCGTCCTAGGTCGGTTTCGGTGGACGCCTGGGCATTGACCATTGCCGCGCCGGGCAGCCAGCCGCCGATCAACATCGCCGACGGCACGAACTCCGGCACCTCATCCGCGACCGTCGCCGCCTCGTCCGGCGCGGCACGCCGCATCAGCTTCGGCTCCAACCTGCGCCAGTCCTCCCGCGTCTGCGCGCAGCCCTCCATGGAGGTCGCCAACCGATGCAGCACGACGACGGTGTCCTGCGAGTAACCGGACACCGACGCCTCGCGCAGCGCGCCGGCAATCCGGCGGATCTCGGAGGCCGGCTGTCCCTCGACGGCGAGCAGCGCCTGGCGTATCTGCTCGCGCAGCGCCGCCGGCAGGTCACGGCCGGCGAGAGCGACGGTGAACCTGGCGGTATTGGTCACCGAGAGTTCGCCGTCGAAGACCAATCGGTGCAGCTGCCTCGCCGTGACGCCTGCCGGCAACGCGCGTGGATCGCCGATGCGCGCATCGACCATCAGCGCGGCTTCGTTCAGGCGGACGAGTCGGCGCTGCAGCCGGGCCGCGAGCCGCGGTCGCTCGGCCGGCCCGGCCTGGAAGCACTCGAGCGCGAGGCTGCTCACCTGCCGGACGCGAGCGCTGTAGGAACGGACCATCCGCCGCAGTGCGGCGCGATGGCCGCGGTTGAACACGGTGAACCGCAAGAGCGCGGCCACCGTGACGCCGAGGACGATCTCGGCGGCCAGCCAGCCCAGGTTCGACAGCGCGAGTTGAGCGCCGAGGAAGTAGCCGAAGAAGGTGCCCATGAACACGACCTGGCCACCGATCAGGCCGATCGGACCCCAGCGGCGTGCGTACGTGCCGGCGGTGAGCGCGACCACCAGCAGGGTCAGCGACACGAGCCGGTGCGGGTGCAGCCAAACGCCGAGCGTCAGGCCGCCGACCATCAGCGGCGGGATGATCGCGTACCCCGCCAGTAGCGCCGGCGTACTCGCGTACATCGGCGCGCCGAAGGAGGCGATCATGCCCATCACCGCGCCGAGCATGATCGCGATGACGAGGACGCCGTGATGCTGGGCGGCGACCTGCGCGGCCTGCTCCGGCGGCAGCGCGACGCCGTGGGTGTCGATCTGGGCGGCGCCCGTCAGCCGCACGAAGACCCACTCCGCGAGCATCGCCAGGCCGACGCTCGCCACGACCTGCAGCGCGGTCAGCAACCGGGTCAGCCCGGGGTCGGAAGCCACGAGGCGGTCCACCCATTCCGAGGCCCACTGCCGCACGCTGCCACGGTAGACCCGGCTCTCGACTCGCGCTTGGTCCGCAAGCCCGTCCCGATGGCTAGGTTGACAGGGTGCCTGCGATCGATGCCGCGTTCCTCGCGTTGCCCGCGCGCGAGCTCGCCGACGCCGCCCTGCAGCGCGCCACCGAGCTGGGCGCCGAGCACGCCGACTTCCGCCTCGAACGCACCCGCACGGCCGCCCTGAGCCTGCGCGATGCCCAGCTCGACTCGTCCACCGACAGCGAGGACCTCGGCCTGGCCGTCCGCGTGGTACACCACGGAACGTGGGGCTTCGCGGCCGGCATCACGCGGACGGTCGATGCCGCGATCGCCCTCGCCGAACAGGCCGTCGCGACCGCGCAGCTCAGCCGGGTGCTCTCCTCCGACCCGGTGCATCTCGCCCCGGAACCCAGCTACGCGCACGTCACCTGGGTCAGCTCCTACGAACTCGACCCGTTCGACGTCCCCGAGGCCGAGCGGATCGGGCGGTTGGCCGAGCTCTCGCAGCGGCTGCTCGCCGCAGACGGCGTCGACCACGTCGATGCGAGCCTCACCCACGTGCGCGAGAACAAGTTCTATGCCGACACGGCCGGCACGAGCACTACGCAACAGCGGGTACGTATCCACCCGGAGTTCACCGCGGTCAACGTCGACCGCGTCGCTGGCTCGTTCAGCTCGCTGCGCACCCTCGCCCCGCCGACCGGCCGCGGCTGGGAGTACCTCACCGGCACCGGCTGGGACTTCGACGCCGACATTACCGAGCTGCCCGGGCTGCTGCTGGAACACGTCAAGGCCCCGAGCGTCGCCAGCGGGACCTACGACCTGGTGATCGCGCCGTCGAATCTCTGGCTGACGATCCACGAGTCGATCGGCCACGCGACCGAACTGGACCGCGCGCTCGGTTACGAGGCGGCCTACGCCGGCACCAGCTTCGCCACGCTCGACAAGCTCGACTCGCTGCGGTACGGCAGCCCGGTCATGAACGTGACGGGCGACCGCACCGCCGAGCACGGCCTGGCGACGATCGGGTACGACGACGAGGGTGTGGCCGCCCAGAGCTTCGACATCGTGCGCGATGGCATCCTCGTGGGTTACCAGCTCAACCGGCAGATGGCCGCCGCGAAGCAGCTGGGTGGAGGTCCCCCCGCCGGGCCGGGCGGGGCAGGGGGACGTTCGAACGGCTGCGCCTTCGCCGACTCGGCCGGGCACATCCCGCTGCAGCGGATGGCCAACGTCTCGCTGCGGCCGGCGACCGCAGGGCCGAGCACCGAGGAGTTGATCGGCGGCGTGGAGCACGGCATCTACGTCGTCGGTGACCGCTCCTGGTCGATCGACATGCAGCGCTTCAACTTCCAGTTCACCGGTCAGCAGTTCTGGAGGATCGAGAAAGGGCGCCTCGCCGGCCAGCTGCGCGATGTGGCCTACCAGGCCACGACCACCGACTTCTGGGGCTCGATGGAGGCGGTCGGCGGCCCGCAGACCTACGTGCTCGGTGGCGCGATGAACTGCGGCAAAGGCCAGCCCGGACAGATCGCGGCCGTCTCGCACGGCTGTCCGTCGGCGTTGTTCCGTGGCGTCAACGTCCTCAACACGAAGGCCGAGGCCGGCCGATGAGTGGTGAGTTTCGTGGCGAGTGGTGGGTTCTACGCAGCCACTCGCGTCCTAATTCACCACTCGCGGAGGTGAGGGCGTGAGACCGCAGGATCTCGTCGAGCACGCGCTGAACGCCTCCACCGCCGACGGCACGATCGTGATCCTCGATGAGCACACCGAGACCAACCTGCGCTGGGCCGGCAACAGCCTGACGACCAACGGCCAGATGCACAGCCGTTCGGTCACGGTGATCTCGACCTACGACGGTGCGCGCGGCACCAGCGCCGGCGTCGTCACCCGGTCCATCACCGACTCCCCCGCGGAGCTGACCGCACTGGTCCGCGACTCCGAGGCCGCCGGCCGCACCGGCGAGCCCGCCGACGACGCGGCCCCCCTCGTCGAGAACTACGCGCACGACGACGACTGGGACGCCCCGCCCGCGAAGACCGCCGTCGAGGTCTTCGCCGACTTCGCCCCGAAGCTCGGGGCCGCGTTCGGCACGTGGCGGCGCGACGGCCGCGACCTCTACGGGTTCGCCGAGCACCAGCTCACCTGCACCTTCCTTGGCACCTCCACCGGGCTGCGCCGCCGCTTCGACCAGCCGAGCGGCCGCGTGGAGATCAACGGCAAGTCCGCCGACCACACCCGCTCGGCGTACGTCAACCAGCACACCGTCGACTTCGCTGATGTGGACGCCGCCGCTCTCACCGACCACCTCGACCGCCGCCTGGACTGGGCCGCGAACCACATCGACCTGCCCGCCGGCCGCTACGAGACGCTGCTGCCGCCCTCGGCCGTGGCCGACCTGCTGATCTACGCCTACTGGTCGGCCGCCGCGCGCGACGCCGAAGAGGGGCGTTCGGTCTTCTCCACGCGCGGCATCGGCCAGCGGCTCTCCCCGCTGCCGCTTCGCCTCTACTCCGACCCGGCCTATCCGGGCCTGCAGTGCGCCCCGTTCCAGATCGCCACGGCGTCCAGCGGCGGCACCGCCTCGGTGTTCGACAACGGCCTGCCGACGCCAGCCACCGACTGGATCGCCGACGGCACCCTCGTCGACCTCATCCGCACCCGCGCGTGGTCGGCCGGCACCGGAGCCACCCCCCGTCCGGCGATTGGCAACCTGATCCTGGACGGCGGAGGCTGGCAGGGCCTGGACGAGCTGATCGCCGGCACCGACCGCGGCCTGCTGCTGACCTGCCTCTGGTACATCCGTGAGGTCGATCCGCAGACGCTGCTGCTCACCGGCCTGACCCGCGACGGCGTCTACCTGGTCGAGAACGGCCGGATCGCGGGCGCTGTCAACAACTTCCGGTTCAACGAATCGCCTATCGACCTGCTCGGCCGCGCGAGCGAGGCCGGGCGCACCGAACGTACCCTCGGTCGCGAGTGGAGCGACTACTTCACCCGTACCGCCATGCCCGCCCTGCGCGTGCCTGATTTCAACATGTCGACTGTCAGCGCCGCGAACTGACACCGCATGCGTACGGGCGACAGCTCTGCGGGCATCATTGTTTCCGGAAGACGAGACCGTCCGCCGCATGCGTTGTGAGAAGAGTCGCGTCACATCGACTGGCCCTGACAGCGCTTTCGGTAGGTAAGTTTCCTGAATCCCACGTGACACGCACCTGTCTTAACGGGGCGCAGTCAACGGCGACTGTCGAGGAGAAGTTCGCATGACCACTGGCACCATTCCCGGTCTCGAGACGGCCCCGACCACGCACAGCAAGCTGCTGGCGTGGGTCCGCGAGGTAGCCGAGCTGACGCAGCCCGAACGCGTCGAGTGGGTTACCGGCACTCCCGAGGAGTGGACGGCGATCACCGATCTGCTCGTGGCCAACGGCACGTTCAAGCGGCTGAACCCGGCCAAAAAGCCGAACTCGTTCTGGTGTTCGTCCGACCCCACCGACGTCGCGCGCGTCGAGGACCGCACGTTCATCTGCAGCGTCAACGAGATCGACGCCGGTCCGACCAACAACTGGATGGACCCGAACGACATGAAGGCCATCCTCACCGAGCGCTTCCGTGGCTCGATGCGTGGCCGCACCATGTACGTCCTGCCGTACTGCATGGGCCCGCTCGCGGCGAAGCAGCCGATGCTCGGCGTCGAGCTCACCGACTCGCCCTATGTCATCGCCTCGATGCACATCATGGCGCGCCTGGGCACCAAGGCCCTCGACCTGTTCACCAAGGACGGTGTCGAGCAAGAGTTCGTCACCGGTTTGCACTCGGTCGGTGCCCCGCTCGAACCAGGCCAGACCGACGTCCCGTGGCCGTGCAACGAGACCAAGTACATCGTTCACTTCCCCGAGGAGCGTGCGATCTGGTCGTACGGGTCCGGCTACGGCGGTAACGCCCTGCTCGGCAAGAAGTGCCACTCGCTGCGGATCGCGTCGGTGCAGGCGCGTGACGAGGGCTGGATGGCCGAGCACATGCTCATCGCCAAGGTGACTTCGCCGGAGGGAAAGGTCAGCTTCATCGGCGCGGGCTTCCCGTCCTCCTGCGGCAAGACCAACCTCGCGATGCTCGAGGCCAAGCTGCCGGGCTGGAAGCTGGAGACGGTCGGCGACGACATCGCGTGGATCCGCGTCGGTGAGGACGGTCGCTTCTACGCCGTCAACCCCGAGTACGGCTTCTTCGGCGTCGCGCCCGGCACCGACGGCAAGACGAACCCGAACGCGATCAAGACGATCAACAAGGGCAACTCCATCTTCACGAACGTGGCCCTGACCGACGACGGGGACGTGTGGTGGGAGGGCCTCGGCCAGCCGCCGGCGCACCTGACCGACTGGAAGGGCAACGACTGGACGCCCGAGTCCGGCACCCCGGCGGCGCACCCGAACAGCCGGTACGCCACCCCGATCTCGCAGTGCGACACCAAGGCCGCCGAGTGGGACGACCCGCAGGGTGTGCCGCTGGATGCGATCTTCTTCGGTGGCCGCCGCAAGGGCACCGTCCCGCTCGTGACCGAGTCGAAGGACTGGCAGCAGGGCGTGTTCCTGGCTTCGGTGCTCTCCTCGGAGACAACCGCCGCCGCGACGGGAGCCGTCGGCGTCGTCCGCCGCGACCCGATGGCGATGCTGCCGTTCATGGGCTACAACGCCGGCGACTACATCGGCCACTGGTTCGACATGGGCAAGCACGCCGACGCGTCCAAGCTGCCGAAGATCTTCTACGTCAACTGGTTCCGCCGCGACGAGAACAACAAGTTCGTCTGGCCGGGCTACGGCGAGAACCTGCGCGTGATCAAGTGGGCGCTCGAGCGCATCGCCGGCACCGCCGCCGGTGCCGAGACTCCGATCGGCTTCGTGCCGGCCGAGGGCTCGCTCGACGTCTCCGGCCTGGACATCGACGCCGGCACGCTCGCCAAGGCGACCACGGTCGACGTGGAGGAGTGGAAGGCCGAGATTCCGCTGATCGAGGAGTGGTTCGACTCCCTCGGCGAGCGCCTTCCGTCCACCCTGCGCGACGAGCTCTCCACGCTGAAGCATCAGCTCGGAGCCTGACCCCGCGACTGCCGGATCGGGGAGTCGAATCGCCTCACTCGAGCGGTTCGACTCCCCGATTCGCGTTTTGGGGTGCCGCGTAGCCTTCTTGGCTTGTGAGCGAAGATCCGGTGCTACTGGCCGAACGGGAGCACCTGGAACTCGCCAGGCGCTGCTTGGCCGCGATGGTCGAGTCCGCCTCGGGGATCGCCGACTACGGCGTCGACGAACTCGCCAGCCATGCGCTCGGCACGATGCGGGCGGCCCGGCTGGAGTCGCTGGCCGCCGACCCGGACGCCCCGCCCTTCTTCGGCCGCACCGACCGCGACCCCGACGGGCCGGTCGGGCCGCCGGCGGATGGGGACGGTGCCGGGACCAAGGCCGAGGTGCTGCACATCGGGCGCCGGCACATCCGCAACACCCACGGCGATCCGGTCGTGATCGACTGGCGCGCACCGATCGCCCGCGGCTTCTACCGCGCCACGGCCACCGACCGGCATGGCATCCGACTGCGCCGTCGCTTCGGTTTCGGATCCACACCGGCGGGCCAGCTCATCACCTCCTACGAGGACGAGCACCTGGATCGAGGCCAGGCCCTGGGTCTGGCCTCCGAACTGCTCCGTGAGGAGATCGAGCGACCCCGTGTCGGACCGATGCGCGACATCGTCTCGACGATCCAGCCCGACCAGGACGAACTGGTCCGCGCCGACCTCGACACCAGCCTGTGCATCCAGGGCGCTCCCGGCACCGGCAAGACCGCGGTCGGTCTGCACCGCGCGGCGTACCTGCTCTACACCTACCCGGAGCGGCTCAAGCGCACGGGCGTGCTCGTGGTCGGACCCAACGCCGCGTTCCTGCACTACATCGCGCAGGTGCTGCCGAGCCTGGGCGAGGGCGGCATCGAGCAGTCGACGGTCGCGGCGCTGGTGCGCTGGGCCGCCCGCGCCGACGAGCCGGCGGATGTCGCGACGCTGAAAGGTGATTCTCGCCTGGCCGAGGTGCTGCAACGCGCAGTCCGCGGTCATGTGAAGAAGCCGGCCGAGGGTGTCCTGATCGTCGTCGGGACGAAGCGCTACCGCGTCAGCGCGAACCGCGCGCTGCGCTACGTCGACGACCTGCGCCGGGCTTTCGTGGCCGGCGCGATCCGGTGGAACGCCGCACGTGATCGGCTGCGGATGCAGCTGGCCGAGGACGTGCGCCGCCAGCGCGAGGACTCCGGCGGCGCGCCGTCCGACGCCGAGACCGCGAAGATGGCCCGCTCGGTGAACGTGAAGGCATGGGTGGACGAGGTCTGGCCCGCCCTCGACGCGCCGACGCTGCTCGCCCGGCTCTATGACGACGCCGACCTGCTCAGCCGGTGCGCCCCGATGCTCACCGCGGACGAGCGTGCGCTGCTGGTGCGGCCGGCCCCGAAGTCGGTGAAGACGATCAGGTGGACACCGGCCGACCTGGCGCTGCTCGACGAACTCGACGGCCTGCTCGACGCAGTGCCACAGTACGTGCACGTGGTGGTGGACGAGGCCCAGGACCTCTCCCCCATGCAATGCCGGGTCGTCGCGCGGCGCTGCCCGCTCGGCTCGATCACCGTGCTCGGTGATCTCGCCCAGGCCACCACACCTTGGGCCCCGGGCGACTGGGCGATCAGCCTCGCGCACCTCGGCCACGCGGAGGCGAGGGTCAGGCCGCTCACCGCGGGGTACCGCGTGCCGGCGCAGGTGCTCGACGTGGCCAACGTTCTGCTCCCCCACGTCGCCGTGGGCGTCCCCCCTGCCACCTCGGTCCGCTCGCACGAGGACTCGCTCGTCTGGGGCGTCTCGGCCGGGTTGCTCGAGGCCGTCCGTGGCTGTCTGTCGGACGAGGGCTCGGTCGGCGTGATCGTCCCCGACGCCCGCGTACGCCCCACGCTCAGGACCCTGCGCGATGCCGGGCTCACGGCTGACGATCTCGATGCTGAATCCGACGGCCGGCTGAGCGTGGTCCCGGCGTCCGAGGCCAAGGGTCTGGAGTTCGACTTCGTCGTCCTGCTCGAGCCGGCCGAGATCGTCGAACAGGAACCCACCCGCGCGGCCGGGCTGCGCCGGCTCTACGTCGTGCTCACCCGTGCGGTCACCCGCCTGGTCGTCCTGCACGATGCGCCACTACCCGCAGAGCTTGCCGCGGTGCGATAGTTGGCATTCCGAGGAAATCTTCGGAACCCCTGGGTATTCGCCCCGGTACGCCACCCCTGTACCAAAGCGGCAACCCGTTAGGACCACGACGCACGTGGTGGCGACCCCACGACGTGCCGACCGCGGAGGAGCGACACTCGTGGAGCGACCGTACGCATCGAGCAACGCCATGCACGCCGTCCTGCCGGAGCCGGACCTCTTCCAGCTCCTGAGCCCCGAGGGAGTACGCGTCCCGTCCCGCGACACCCCGGACACGGTCTCGGACGAAGAGCTCTCCGGCCTCTACCGCGACATGGCGCTGACCCGCCGGTTGGACGCCGAGGCGATCGCGCTGCAGCGCCAGGGCGAACTGGGCCTGTGGGCCAGCTGCCTCGGACAGGAGGCCATCCAGGTCGGCGCCGGTCGGGCACTGGCCGCGCACGACATGGTGTTCCCGACCTACCGCGAGCATGGCGTGGCGTGGTGCCGCGACGTCGACCCGGTGCAGTTGCTCGCCTTGTTCCGCGGTACGACCCACGGCGGATTGGACCCGCACACCCACAACTTCACCAACTACACGATCGTGATCGGTGCGCAGACGCTGCACGCGGCCGGGTACGCGATGGGCGTGGTGCGCGACGGGGCGGTGGGCACGGGCGATGCGGCCCGCGACACGGCGGTGCTCGTGTTCTTCGGCGACGGCGCCTCCAGCCAGGGTGACGTGCACGAGGCGTTCGTCTGGGCGTCCGCCGAGAACCTGCCGGTCGTCTTCATCTGCCAGAACAACCAGTTCGCCATCAGCGCACCGACCTCGGTGCAGTCGCGCGTGCCCCTGTTCCATCGCGCGCAGGGCTACGGCATCCCCGGCCTGCGGGTCGACGGCAACGACGTGCTCGCCTCGACGGTCGCGGTACGCCAGGCGCTCGAGGCCGCCCGGTCCGGCCAGGGCCCGACCCTGATCGAGGCGTTCACCTACCGGATGAACCCGCACACCACGAACGACGACCCACGCCGCTACCGGCTGGACTCGCAGGTGGAGACCTGGAAGCTGCGCGATCCGCTCGCGCGGGTGCGGGCGTACCTGACCCGCTATGCCGGCGTCGGCACGGACTTCTTCGGGGCGATCGACGCCGAGGCCGATGAACTCGGCGCGCGGATCCGCGAGGGCGCCCGCGCGCTGCCCGATCCGACCGTCGAGACCCTCTTCGATCACGTGACGACCACACCGTCCGCCGAGCGCCAACGCCAGCGCACCGAGTTCGAGCAGGCCCTGGCGTGAACGGCGAGCAGGTGACGATGGCCAAGGCGTTGAACTCGGCGCTGCGCAAGGCCCTCGAGGACGACCCGAAGGTCCTGATCATGGGCGAGGACGTCGGCCGGCTCGGCGGCGTCTTCCGTATCACCGACGGACTGCAGAAGGACTTCGGCGAGGACCGCGTCTTCGACACCCCGCTGGCCGAGTCCGGCATCATCGGGACCGCAGTCGGCCTGGCGATGCGGGGCTACCGTCCGGTCTGCGAGATCCAGTTCGACGGCTTCGTCTTCCCCGGGTTCGACCAGATCGTCAGCCAGGTCGCCAAGATGCACTCACGCTCGGGTGGCACGATCCCGATGCCGATCACGATCCGTATCCCGTTCGGCGGAGGCATCGGCGCCGTCGAGCACCACAGCGAGTCGCCCGAGGCGTACTTCGCGCACACGCCGGGCCTGACCGTCGTCGCCTGCTCGAACTCCTCCGATGCGCATTGGATGCTGCGCCAGGCCATCGCCAGCGACGATCCGGTGATCTTCTTCGAGCCGAAGCGGCGCTACCACTCGAGCAAGGGCGAGATCGCCCTCGATCCGCCGCCGTGGCTGCAGGCACAGGTCGTCCGCCCGGGCCGCGACGCGACACTGGTGGCGTACGGCTCGTGCGTGCAACTCGCCCTCGACGCAGCGACCGTGGCTGCCGAAGAGGGGCACGAGCTGGAGGTGATCGACCTGCGCTCGGTCTCGCCGCTGGACCTGCCCCCGGTGCTCGAGTCGGTACGCCGCACCGGCCGCCTGGTCGTCGTGCACGAGGCCTCCCTCAGCTTCGGTGCCGGCGCGGAGATTGCCGCCCGGGTGCAGCAGGAGGCCTTCTATTCGCTGGAGGCGCCGGTGCTGCGGGTGACCGGATACGACACCCCGTACCCGCCGGCGCGGATCGAGCACGACTGGCTGCCGAGCGTCGACCGGATCCTGGACACCGTCGACCGGACCCTGGAGTACTGATGGCGATCAAGCAGTTCCTGCTGCCGGACCTGGGCGAGGGCCTGCCCGACGGCGACCTCGTGCGCTGGCTGGTCAAGCCCGGCGACACCGTCGCCGTGAACGACTCGATCGCCGAGGTCGAGACGGTCAAGGCGGCCGTCGAGCTGCCCTCGCCGTACGCCGGGGTGGTGCGCGAACTGCTCGCCGCCGAGGGCGAGACCGTCCCGGTCGGCAAGGCGATCATCGCGATCGAGACGCCGGGGGACGCCGCTGCACCGGCTCCGGCCGAGGGGGCCCCTCCCCAGCAGGCGGGAGACGCGCCCATGACGCTGGTGGGCTACGGCCCGCGCGAGCAGACCCCGTCCCGCCGCAGGCGTACCGGCCCGGCGGCTGCGCAGGCGCCCGCGATCGACCCGGCACCGGGCGGGTCCGCGCAGAGCGCCGGACCCGACACGAACGGGCATGCACGAGCGCTGGCCAAGCCCCCGGTCCGCAAGCTGGCGAAGGACCTCGGCGTCGACCTGGCCACCGTCGAACCGACCGGCCCGAACGGCACGGTCACACGGGACGACATCCGCGCCGCCGCCCCCAGAGTGGCTGGTTACGTCGCGAGTGGTGACTTACAACCAGCCACTGGCGACCAAACTCACCACTCGGGGCAGACGCGGATCCCGGTGAAGGGCGTACGCAAGCACACCGCCGCGGCGATGGTCAGCTCGGCGTTCACGGCACCGCACGTGACCGAGTTCGTGACGATCGACGTCTCGGCGACGATGGCGCTGCGCGACCGGGTCGCGGCCCGGCGCGAGTTCGCGGACGTCAAGGTGACGCCGTTGCTGTTCGTCGCGAAGGCCGTGCTACTGGCCTGCGCCCGCACCCCCGAGCTCAACGCGAGCTGGGAGTCCGGACCGGACGGTGACGAGATCGTGCTGCACGGCGGCGTCAACCTCGGCATCGCGGCGGCAACGGAGCGCGGCCTGATCGTGCCGAACGTCAAGGGCGCTGACCAGCTCAGTCTGCTCGAGCTGGCGCGCGCGGTCGGCGAACTCACCGACACCGCCCGCGCCGGGCGTACGACGCCTGCCGACCTCGCCGGCGGCACGTTCACGATCACCAACGTGGGCGTCTTCGGGGTCGACACGGGCACGCCGATCCTCAACCCCGGCGAGTCCGGCATCCTCGCGGTCGGGGCGATCAACCGCCGACCGTGGGTCGTCCAGGACGAGACCGGGGAGCGCATCGAAGCGCGCTGGGTGACCCAGCTGGGTCTGTCCTTCGACCATCGGGTCGTGGACGGCGAGCAAGGGTCGCGCTTCCTCATGGACGTCGCGCAGACGCTGGCCGACCCCGGTCTGGCCATGCTCTGAACCGTGTGCCACCGAACGTAACCTGGGTCACACCGATCATTGACGATGTGATCCTAGCTACTTATGGGCATGCTGATTTTGATTCTTCGGTTGTGTTGGCGATTTACTTAACGAAGTAAGTCCACAAGACCGAAGAGGAGGTCCGAGATGTCCCGTACCGCCGCGACTCTCGCCAAGAAGTACCGTGCCCGCCGCAACCAGCGGGAGTTCGAGCGCGCCCTGGAGACCGCTTCGCCGCGCGCTCGTCTGGAACTGCTCGCCGCGTACCGCCACAGCGAGTCCGTCCGCTAGTTCGTATTTCCTCCGCCACGGCGCGCCCGCGCGGGTATGAGCCGCGCGGGCGCCGCTCACGGCGCAGGCCCGAACCCCCGCAAGGGTCCGGCCGGCACCACGTCCCCGGGCGTGCCAGGCGCCGCCGACCCGAACCCCACAGCAGTACGCCGTCCGTCCGGACCCGGCGCCGATCAAGACTTCGGGGGAGGTCGATCGCTCCGCCCGGACCGGCTGCCTCTGGCGCACCCGCCAGCGCGCCGACGCTCCGGAAAGGCGCCGTGACCCCCCGCATGGCCCTGGAGCAGCCGCCAGGACGGCGTACTGCACCTCTGGCTCGGGGGCCTGCCGGCACCGCCGGTAATCTCGCAGGCATGACCCGTCCGATCCGTATCGCCGTCCAACTGCAGCCACAGCACGCCGACTACGCCACGATCCGCGATCGTGTCCGCGAGGCCGAGGACATCGGCACCGACGTGATCTTCAACTGGGACCACTTCTACCCGCTCTACGGCGAACCCGAGGGCAAGCACTTCGAGTGCTGGACGATGCTCGGCGCGTGGGCCGAGCAGACCAGCCGCGTGCAGTTCGGCGCCCTGGTCACCTGCAACAGCTACCGCAACCCGGAACTGCTCGCCGACATGGCCCGCACCGTCGACCACATCTCCGGCGGCCGGCTGATCCTCGGCATCGGCTCGGGCTGGTTCGAGAAGGACTACGACGAATACGGCTACGAGTTCGGCACCGCCGGCGGGCGCCTCGACGCACTGGCCGAGGCCCTGCCGCGCATCGAGAAGCGCCTCGGCCGGCTCAATCCCGCACCAACACGGGACGTCCCCCTCCTGATCGGCGGCGGCGGCGAGAAGAAGACGCTGCGCCTGGTCGCCGAGCACGCCGACATCTGGCACAGCTTCGCGTCGGTGGACGTGCTCACGCACAAGCTCGGCGTACTCAAGCACCATTGCGAGGCGGTCGGGCGTCCGTTCGAGCAGATCGAGGTCTCCACCGGTATCGACCCCACGGACCCGGCCGGCTCGGCGGAGGAGCTGCGCAAGGCCGGCGCCAGCCTGTTTACCGTCGGCATTGGCGGGCCCGACTACGACCTCTCACCGCTGAAGGCGGCCATCGACTGGCGCGACTCGCGCTGATCACCCTGCGGTACGACGAAGGGCCCCGGTGATTGCTCACCGGGGCCCTTGACCGCTCTACAGACTTAGAGCGGGCGGACGTTCTCCGCCTGCGGGCCCTTCTGGCCCTGCGTCACGTCGAACTCGACACGCTGGTTCTCATCGAGCGAACGGTAGCCGTCGGACTGAATCGCCGAGTAGTGGACGAACACGTCCGGGGCGCCGCCGTCGGGCGCGATGAAACCGAAGCCCTTCTCGGCGTTGAACCACTTCACGACACCCTGTGCCACGTTTACTTCTCCTAGTGCTGTAGGGAATCCGCACCGTGCGAACCCCACCGGTTACTTCCGGGCGAACTCCATTCCCGACAGCCGAGAAGAGGTAGATCAACCGGTTACCTGGTCCCGGCAGTGTTCCCACCGAAGCCATCGCAGCAACCGGCAAAAGCGTAGCAACAAGAACTCCCCCATTCGCAAGCGTCGCGGGCAAACTATTCGTGAAAGACAGCCCGGTTTCGGGCTCGTTGGGACGACCGTGGCAGACCTACGGCAGGGGCAAGGGCATGAACGACAAGACGATCTTGGATCACATCCACGACCTGGTGGACGAGGAGAAGGCCCTGCGCGCGAGCGGCCAAGGCCTCGGCGCGGACGACCGCCGTCGGCTGCAGACGCTGGAACAACAGCTCGATCAAGCCTGGGATCTGCTGCGCCAGCGGCGTGCTCTGGAAGAACTCGGCGAGGATCCCAGCACGGTCAACGAGCGCACGGTCAACGAGGTCGAGTCGTACCTGCAGTAGCGACGGATGCGCCGTCGGCAGCCGCTTGGTAGAGCGCACTGGGGTCGACGGAGCCCAGATAGACCCGGCCGTCGGCCAGCGCCAGCAGGCACAGCAACGGTGACTCGAGCAGTTCCCCGCTGCCGAACGTGCCGGTCACCGGCCTGAGCAGCGCGCTCGCCATCCCGTCGAGCTGGGCGGCCGAACCGGCGTACTCGACGACCGTGGTGAAGCCGTCACCTTGCACGGCGGACGGACCCGCCTGTGACGAGCTCGGTGAGTGGCCGGTGGGCGGGGTGAAGTTCGAGGGCGCGGGGTGCTTGAACCGCACCGTGGTGAACGACGCATCGACGGCCGGCCCGGTGCCGCCACGGGCGTACACCTGCACCGAGAGCGGGACCTTGGTCTTGCTGTCGACGCTGATGCGCACCGAGGCGATGCGCGACTGCCCCTGCTGCGGGGTGATCACCAACTGGTAGCAGGGTCGGTCGGCGACGATCTGCTGATCGCCCAGCGCGACCGCAGTCGTGTCGTCGATCGCGCTCAGCGCGTGCGCCGCGAGCTGCTGCGGGGTGAGTACGGCGAAGGTCAGTGGCAACGCCCAGCTGCCGTCGGCCGACGCCTTGGAGTGGCGGACCACCTGTGATGCGCTGTCCCACTCCCAGAGGTCATCGCCGACGTGGAAGAAGTCGGTCTCACTGGTCGGCCGCAGCAGCGCCACCCGCTGACGTTCGGGGCCGCCGTACCAGAAGCGCAGCGTGTGCGGTCCGGTGAGCATCGTCGTGAAACTGTCCAATGCCCCGGCGCCATCGGTCGCGGTCGGCGTCGTAGACCCGCTCGCCGAGCTGTCCCCGGCCTGGTCACCGAGCGATGCGTCGACCACGATCGTGCCGGAATAGCCGCGGCTCGGGCTCTTCGCCGCCGCGCTCACCCCCGCAATCAGGGCACGCGGGTTGGTCTCCGGCAGGGATGCGGTGGACGATGAGGAGGTGAAGGCTCCCATGGCCACCGCCGCGAGCACGACGGCAACAGCCGCCGGTGCGATCCACGCCAGCGCTGGGTGGCGCACGACGATGGAGGGGACCTTCACCGGTCTAAGGTGCCCGATGCGGCGCTGTGCCACGGCTGAGCGCTCAGCGGACCGAAAGCGAAACGCAGGACAAGGTCGGATGGTCCTGTCCCCCAGAGCGAGGAGGCCGCGGTGCGGCTATTGATCGTCGAGGACGAGATCCGACTGGCCTCCGCGCTGCAGCGTGGCCTGGCCTCCGAAGGGTTCACCGTCGACCTGGCCCACACCGGTCCGGAGGGACTGGAGCTCGCCCGGCATACGGCGTACGACCTGGTGCTCCTGGACATCATGCTGCCCGGCCTGTCCGGGTACCGGATCATCGAGGCGCTGCGCGGCGAGGAGAACTGGGTCCCCATCCTGATGCTCACGGCGAAGGACGGTGAGTACGACGAGGCCGACGCGCTCGATCTCGGCGCGGACGACTACATCACCAAGCCGTTCTCGTTCGTCGTGCTGCTGGCGCGCATCCGGGCGCTGCTGCGCCGCGGCGTGCAGCCCCGGCCGGCGTCCCTCACCGTCGACGACCTCGTGCTCAACCCCGCCGCGCACACTGTGCACCGGGGCGAGAGCGCGATCGATCTGACGCCGCGCGAGTTCTCACTGCTGGAGTTCCTCATGCGGCGGGCCGGCGACGCGGTCAGCAAGGCCGAGATCCTGCACCACGTGTGGGACGCCAACTACGAGGGTGACGCCAACGTGGTCGAGGTCTACGTCGGCTACCTGCGGCGCAAGATCGACACCCCGTTCGGGCGGCAGAGCCTGCAGACGGTCCGCGGCGCCGGGTACCGCCTCACCGCGGACGACGGTGCCACCACCACCGTTGGGTAGGCGACCGCTCGCCACGCTGAACTCTCCGGCACGGTGGTGGGCGAACCAGTCGCTGCGCGCACGCCTGACGCTCATCGCGACGGCCCTGTTCTCGTTCGCGGTCGCCACCGGGGCGGTATTGCTGATCGTGCTGCAGCGGTACGCCCTCGTCCACGTGCTGGACTCGAGCGCCGAGAAGACCGCCAGCGACATCGCCCACCAGTTCGTCACCGGCAAGGGGACCTCCAGCCCCGTGCCCACGGCCGGCGGCGTGATCTGGGTGCAGGTGATCAACGCCGACGGCCGGGTGATCGCCGCCTCCGCCGGCGCCGATCGGGTGACGCCGGTGCTGTCGCCGGACCAGATCGCGAGGGCCCGGGACGGCGCACGCTACGACATCGACAGCCCCACCGACACTGGTCGCTGGCGGGTGCTCGGTCGCAGCGCGCACACGAACACGGTGCTGGTCGTCACCGATCTGGCCCGCGTGGACGACAGCCAGCGAGTGCTCACCCGCGCGGCACTGATCGGTGGTCCGATCGCCGTGCTGCTGATGGGGCTCGCGACCTACCTGGTCGTCGCCCTCACGCTGCGTCCGGTTGCCGGGCTGCGGCACGGCGCCGCCGACATCACCGCCGCTGGCCTGGCCGATCAGCGGCTGCCGGTGCCGCGCGCGCAGGACGAGATCCATCGCCTCGCGGTCACCCTCAACGCGATGCTCGACCGCATCGAGTCGGCCACCAAGCGCCAGCGCACCTTCGTCGGCGATGCCGCGCACGAACTGCGCTCACCGCTGGCGTCCCTGCGGGTGCAGTTGGAGGTGGCGCAGCGGTTCGGGGCGGCCAACACCGCCGAGGACTGGCAGGAACTGGTCGGCGAGGCGATGGTCGACGTCGACCGCCTCGACCGCCTGGTCAGGGACCTGCTCACGCTCGCGCGGACCGACGAGGCGATCGGTGTGCTGCGCAGCGAACCGGTCGCGCTGGGCCCGCTCGCGCGCGAGGTCCGCGACGGGTACAAGCAGCCCCGCGTGCCGATCACCGTCACGGCTACGCCGGTCACGCTCAACGCTGACCCGGACGGCCTGCGGCGAGTGTTGATCAACCTGGTCGACAACGCCCTGCGGTACGCCACCACCTCGGTCGCTGTGGAGATCACCAGCGAGCAGGTCGCCGGCCGCGCCGTGGCACTGGTGACCGTTACCGACGACGGGCCGGGGCTACCGCCGCAGGAGCGCGAGCGCGTCTTCGACCGCTTCTACCGCTCCGAGTCGTCCCGCTCGCGCGAGTCCGGTGGCACGGGACTCGGGCTGCCGATCGTGCGCGACATCGTCCGTGCGCACAGCGGCAGCGTCCGGCTCACCGAGCGCACCGACGGCAAGCCTGGCGTCCGCGCCGCCGTCATCCTGCCGGTCGACTAGAGCTGCAGGGCCGTGGCGTCAGCCACTCCCCGGGGTGCCGCTACCCGAGGGCGATCCCCCCGTCCCGGGCGGCGTGTACTTGTAGACGATCAAGGTGATCTGCGTGGTGAACGGCACGTTCGCGGTTCCGGCGGGTGGGTTCTGGGCGACGACCTTGCCGTCCAAGGTCGGGTCGTCGGTCGCCGTCGGCGTGGGGTCCTGCGTGACGTTCTTGAAGCCCGCGCCGTTCAGCGTCTTCGTCGCGTCCCCGAACGACGGGTTGCCCGTCGTCACGTCGGGCACAGTGCCCGACGCGGCGACGTACTTGTACACCTTCAGCGTGATCTCGGTGTCCAGCGAGTAGGGGATGCCCGCCGTCGGATCCTGGTCGGCGACCTTGCCATCGAGCGACTTGGTCTGCGTTTCGACATTCTGCGTGCCGATGTGTGTGAACCCGGCGGCATTGAGGGTTCTGCGCGCGTCGTCCAGCGACGGGTGGTCGGTGTGCACGTCGGGCAGCTTCACCTTGCCCGTCGAGACCGAGAGCGTGACCTGCGAGTTCGGCGCGACGTTCGACCAGGCGCCTGGGTCCTGCTTGACGACCGTGCCCTCGGGCGCCGAGTCGTTGACATTCTTGCGAACCGGCTGCAGGTGCGCGGCATTGATCGCCTTCGAGGCGTCGGCCCAGCTCAGATCGGAGACGTCCGGCACCTGCACCGCGGCCGGGGCGTAGACCTGGTAGGTGACCCGCTGGCTGCTCGGGTCGATCGAGGTTCCCACGGCGGGGTCGACCTTGCAGACCTGCTGCTGCTGCACCGTGGCGCCGCCGTCGCACGGGCCGGAGGTCGCGTCTCCGGGTTGGGAGACGATGTTCACGGCGTTGAACGCGCTGATCGCCTGGGCGGTGGTCTTGCCGATGACGTTCGGGACGGCGACCTTGTCGGGACCGTCGTTGCCGTTGCGGGTGAACAGCACCACGCCGACGATGCCGCCGACGACCAGCAGCAACGCGAGCACGACCGCGAGCCAGATCAGCCCGTTCTTGCGGTTCCCGTCCGGACCGGTGGCCTCCTCGTCGGCACGGGTCAGCGCGACCGGGGGCACCGGCGTCCGCGAGATGAACTGCGTACGCTCCGCGTCGCTCATCACCGCCTCGGCGGCGACCGGCTGGTTGGCCAGTGCCCGCTGCAGGTCGGTGCGCATCTCGCCGGCCGACTGATAGCGGTTGAGCGGGTTCTTGGCCAGCGCCTTCATCACGATCGAGTCGATCGCGGCGGGCACCTCCGGGTTGCGCGCCGACGGCGGCACGGCGTTCTCGCGCACGTGCTGGTACGCCACGGCGACGGGCGAGTCACCCTGGAAGGGCGGGGCCCCGGTGGCCAGCTCATACAGCAGGCAGCCGGTGGAGTAGACGTCGGAGCGGGCGTCCACCGACTCGCCGCGGGCCTGCTCGGGGGAGAGGTACTGCGCGGTGCCGATGACGTTCGCGGTGGCAGTGACCGTGGCCGCATTGTCTCCGGCGGCACGGGCGATGCCGAAGTCCATCACCTTGATCGCGCCGTTCTGCGTGATCATCACGTTGGCCGGCTTGATGTCGCGGTGGATGATCCCGTTGCGGTGGCTGAAGTCGAGCGCCCCGCACACGTCGGCGCCGATCTCCATCACCCGGCGGGCGGGCAGGCGTCCCTCGGTCTTGAGCACGTCGCGCAGCGTGCGGCCGGCGACGTACTCCATGACGATGTACGGGCGGCTGGTGCCATCCTCGGCGTGGTCCTCACCCGTGTCGTAGACGGCGACGATCGACGGGTGGTTCAGGCCCGCCGCGGCCTGCGCCTCGCGGCGGAACCGGGCGAGGAACGACGGGTCACGCGAAAGGTCCGCGCGCAGCACCTTGATCGCGACATCGCGACCGAGGCGGATGTCGCGACCGCGATGCACCTCGGCCATGCCGCCGTAGCCGATGAGCTCACCGAGCTCATACCGGCCGCCGACCAGTCGGGGCTGCTGAGTCATCGGCTCTCCCCCGCTGCGCGGGAGGTGCCCCCACCGCAAGCGTCG
>Ga0164242_10001442_pt1 | contig 28180 bp, 19 predicted proteins | sample OricomgcompostMG_FD_108783 | JGI IMG/M metagenome (GOLD analysis project Ga0164242, IMG submission 108783) | Miracle-Growth compost microbial communities from Emeryville, California, USA - Original compost - Miracle growth compost (MG) ...
GCGGCTGAATTGATCTCATAGACCTGTTTTGAGGGAGATATATTCCCCAAAATGAGATGAAATTACCCATATATGGTTTAACAAATCTATATATGTAAAACTTTCTCTATTATTTAAATATGGAATAATTATTGCTTTTTAGGGATAAAAACAAAGCTTCTGTAAAACACCAATGGGGGGATTTAAAATTGTTTATTCCTGGAATTGGTTTACTTATGAAGCGTTATAAAAGGGACCAACGAGATTCTTGTTTTTAGTCAATCATCTTAAACTCAGTAACCTATGTTGCGTAAAATCTTAATTTTGGATAAGGATTTGGCCATGTGTCAGAAATTCAGTAATTTCTTGAGAAGTAATGGATTTGTTGCAGCAAGCACCAGTTGCAACAAGGAAGCGTTACAGTTGATTAAGGCTTCGGATTTTGATTTAATTCTTTGTGATAGTGAGCTGAAAAATACTTACCCAGTTGATTTTTTATTGAAAATTAAAAAATTAAAACCTGGTATTCCCATTATTAGTATAAGCGATTCAAATAATGTTCAAACGGCTGTTGAATTGATGAAAAGTGGTGCCTTCTATTTTATGCTGAAACCTATTAATCCGGAAAGGTTATTAGATGTTGTTGAATCTGCATTAAAGGATAGGTACACAACAAATAAAGATCAAAATGCAGCTTCTAATGATTTAAGTAATCAGGTAAATAGCCAGTCGCGAGTAAATACTGAATGTGATAAATTAGCTACTCAGGGCTATCCTTATATAACCGGGGTCAGCGAGGTAAGTAAAAAATTGTATAAATCCATTGATTTGGTAGCGCCCACTAACTATACTGTTATTATTCATGGAGAAACTGGTACTGGTAAAGAATCTGTTGCAAGAATGATTCATGAAAAGAGTAAAAGGAAGGATGGGCCGTTTTTAGCGGTCGATTGTGGAAGTCTTTCAAAAGAACTGGCAGCCAGTGAATTGTTCGGACATGAGAAAGGAGCTTTTACCGGTGCTCTTCAAACGCGTGAAGGAGCCTTTGCCTTAGCGCATGGTGGAACCTTATTTTTGGATGAGATCGGTAACCTGTCTTACGGCGTACAACTCTTTTTGCTTAGGGCAATTCAGGAACGGGTTGTTCGTAAAGTAGGGAGTACACTGGAGAAGCCGGTGGATGTGAGATTGATTGTTGCTTCAAATGAGGATTTATCCAATGCTGTAGTTCAACGGAAATTTAGGGAGGATCTTTATCATCGATTGAATGAATTTTCTATCACAGTGCCAGCACTAAGAGATAGAAGAGTTGATTTACCCATGTTTGTTGAAAGTTTTGTAACACATGCCAGCCGACGTCTGGATAAAAATATTCTTCCCCCTGTAAAATCAGCCATGGAGATTTTGGAAACTTATAGCTGGCCGGGAAATATCAGAGAATTGCTTAATACCATAAAAAAAGCCTGTCTTTTTACACCGAATGGAATGGCTATAACAGAACAATATTTACCTGATGAGATAAAAATGTCTGATCAGTTTTTGCAGGCAATTGATTTTAACGCCGGTGTTAACACAGATAGCCGAAGTGAGGAATTGAAATTAATGGAGATGCCCCGCGGGTCAGATATGTACCCGAAGGAAGATAAAACGCTAAAAGACATAGCCTCCAGTGCTGAGCTTAATAAAATCATGCATACGTTGCGGAGTGTTAAATTTAACAAGAGCAAGGCCGCTGAAATATTAAATATAGATAGAAAGACGCTTTATAATAAATTGAAAAAGATTAATGTCTAAAAGGTTTTGATAGTATAAATATAATCTTGGTGTTAACAACAGTAAAGCAAATTGGCATTAGTGATTTAAATATGGTAAAGCCAATTCAGGCAAGATGCTTGTGGTATTTACATTTATAAATTAAATATCATGACAGTATCACCTAATGAAAACAACAGTGGCAATTGTGCTGATTTAAATACTAAATACGAGCTTTAAAAACGCTTTATTTAAGCTTAAACAAAGCGATGTGTCATATTTAAGTGATGCTGTCTATTTTTCGGAAACGAGGTTCAGAATCCATCTGTTTTGCTGAAAACAAAAATAGCATCGGATAATCAGATGAAATCCTTAAGCTTTGACATTCCTATTAATGCAGATAATGAGCCTATTGAAGACAGTATTTTCATAAGGAATGTGCAATGAACTATTTTACCAACCCGTTGTTGTGTTTAAGTTATCGAAGCTAAATATTAATTATGGTTAGAAAAAAGGAAAATCAGGATATAAAATCTTCTGCCAGGAAGGCCGATCATGCAGGTAAAGAAAAAGTCGTTAAAACAGCGACAGTAAAAAGCGCTAAAAGGCATAGCTATCCTTTTGGTATTATTGGTAATTGTTCTTATTTAGCCCATATTAAGACAAATACGAATGTGTGCTGGTTATGTATGCCCAGATTTGACAGCAGTTTTATTTTTGGAGGACTTGTGGATGTCGAAAAAGGAGGAGAGTTTTCGATTTTGCCTGAAGGTAAATACACAAGCACTCAATATTATAAAGAAAATACGAATATATTATGTACCGAGATAACCTGCGAGGAAGGGCGTTATAAAGTGACGGATTTTGCGCCACGTTTTAATTTGTATGATCGGTATTTTAAGCCTCTTATGCTGGTACGGAAAATAGAACCTCTTGAAGGTACACCGCAGGTAAAAATTATCTGCAAACCTGTAACCGAATATGGAAACAGGAAATTAAAAGCAAATCCCGCTAGTAATCATATTGATTATTTTGGGGCCGAGGCTACCGTAAGATTGACAACTGACTTTTCCATTAACCACATTTTAGCAGAAACTTTTAGCGTTCTTAATGATACTAAATATCTGGTATTGACATATGGTAGTCCTCTGGAAGCACCGCTCGCCAGTACGGTAGAGGATTTTTTACACAAGACTCAATTATATTGGGGTGCATGGGTGAAAAAAACCAGCATTGGTAATATGTATCAGAAACAAGTTATACGCAGTGCATTGGTACTTAAAATTCATCAATATGAAGATACAGGTGCAATTATTGCGGCCAGTACAACTTCACTGCCCGAGGCCCCGGGTACAGGTAGAAATTGGGATTATCGTTTTTGCTGGTTAAGAGACGCGTATTATATTCTTTTGGCATTTAATAATATTGGTCACTTTGAAGAAATGGAACGGTATTTTAATTACATCGCCAATATATCTGTTAAAGAGAAGGGGCGTTTTCAACCACTTTATGGGATTGCAGGGGAAAAGAATTTAAAAGAACAGATATTGGGATTATCAGGTTATCTGGGCAATGTTCCGGTAAGGATAGGGAATGAAGCATCTACTCATATTCAGAATGATATTTATGGTCAGGTAATGCTTTCTTTATTGCCCCTTTATACTGATGAACGTTTTGTATTGCGTGAAAAATCAGACTCCTCCGCTTGGATTGGCTCCTTATTAAAAAAAATTGAAATGGTAATGGATGAGCCCGATGCCGGTCTATGGGAGTTTCGGAATTTTAGAAATTACCATTGTTATACTTATTTATTTCATTGGGCAGGATGTCAAGCTGCCGTAAAGATTGCCAGGCGCATTCAGGATAGGAAGCTAGAAAGCTGGGCTGAAAAATTAAAATCTAAAGCTGCTGCCAAAATTGAATCCTGCTATGATAAAAAAAGGAAGGTTTACTTGCAAGCCTCAGATTCCACTTATTTGGATGCTAGCACGCTTCAGTTGATAATGATGCACTATTTGGATCCTTCTTCTAAAAAAGCCCAGGACCACTTAAAAGCTGTGGAAAGTAAACTTGCAGCACCTGGGGGCCTTTTTTACAGATATTTGCATAAAGACGATTTTGGTTATCCAGATACGACTTTTCTGATTACTGCATTTTGGCATGTTGAAGCACTTACTGCAGTTGGCAGAGTTGATGAGGCGATTTCGAAGTTTGAAAAATTGCTTACCTATGGTAATCATCTTGGTCTTTTTAGTGAAGATGTGGATGCAGCCAATGGTAGCCAATGGGGTAATTTCCCCCAAGCGTATAGCCATGTTGGTTTAATGAATGCAGCTTATAGAATTGCGCAAAAAATTAACAACCCAAATTTCTTTTGACGGTCGGGAATTAGTGTATTTATATGGAAACATATTTTATTCAATTAGTTCCGCTAAAAGATTCAACGCTTCTTCGGGAGTAGAGATGTAATAGGCTGCCCTGCTCATTCCTTGTCCAACTTTAATGGTGATGGCACCTTTCGGCATTGCCATAAAAGTATCCTCATCTGTTGTATCATCTCCCATGGCCAGATGGAACTCAGCTGGAAATCTGTCAAGCCATTTTTGTACACTTTTTCCCTTATTAATCAGGGCACTTTTGACTTCAATTACTTTATGACCTTCCAGGACTTGTAAGCCTTTATCAGCAACAAGGTATTTTAAATGTGCTGTTATTTCTTTAGCTCTTAACTCCCCCAAAGACGATTCAACTTTTCTGTAATGCCATACCAGTGAAAAGTCCTTCTCTTCAATAAATGATCCAGGGGTACGTATTTCGAATTGTTCTAATACGGGACGGATGTCTTTTTTCCAGTAATTGCTTAGATCTTCGTTTTTCTCCCATTCGCCATTGTCTTCTCTATACCAGGCGCCATGTTCTGCAATTATATCAAGGTGAAGGCCCTGCATCCATTTTTCTAATTGATTTTTTTGTCTGCCGCTAATAATTACGAGATGGTTTTGTGGCATTTCAGTCAATTTTTTTAATATAGTCAACAAATGCTCTGTAGGAATGGCTTTTTGTGGATCTTTTTGAAAAGGAACCAGCGTCCCGTCATAATCAAGGAAAAATATCCGTTTGTTTGCATTTTGATACATTTTCCGAAATATTATCATGATATCCTGATTGATCCGCCTAGTTGATAATTTTATCTGCTGTTGTTTAATTGAATTAAGATGCATTAGAAAATTGTTTACCCAAATATGTATATCGAATTTTTTTAGGGTTTGTTGCATAATTTTAATACGTTGTTCTTGCTCTGTATCCGGCATTCTTAGTGCCTCTGCGATGGCCTCCGCAAGCCCTTGTTCATCGTTGGGGTTAATGATAGTTGCCTCCGTCAGTTCTCTTGCAGCACCTGCCATTTCACTTAAAATTAATACGCCGGGACGTAAGGATTTACTGGCAATATATTCTTTACAGACTAAGTTCATTCCATCTCTTAGGGGAGTTACCAGTGCAATATCTGCTGCATTGTACAGAGCAGAAAGCATGTCGAATGACCAGGCTCTATAAAAGTACTGAATGGGTTGCCAACTAAGGCTGCTGTATTCTGCGTTAATGTGGGACACAAGCTTGTCTATTTCCTGCTTAAGACGGTCATATTCTAAAACTTTATCTCTTGAAGGAACTATAAGTTGATAATAAATTACTTTTTCCCGGTATTGAGGATAATTCCTTAAAAAACATTCATATCCCTTTAATCTTTGTACAATTCCTTTACTATAATCGAGCCTATCAATTGAAATTACAAGTTTTTTGCCTTCTAATTGCGCTATGATTTTTCGGCTATATTTCTGTGTATTGGTGGATTTTACGTGGTTGAAATATTTGTCATAGTCTATTCCCATAGGGAATGCTTCAGCAGTTATAAGCCTTTTTTCAAATTCTATTACATTCATGTTGGATTGGACATCAAGAATTCTTAATATGGCACTTATAAAGTGCCTGACATCGTCATATGTATGGAAACCAATTAAATCTGCTCCAAGCATCCCTGTCAGCAATTCATTTCTCCAAGGGATTAATCTGAATACTTCATAAGAGGGGAATGGGATATGTTGAAAATACCCAATACTCACATCAGGAAGTTGCTGTCGGATAAGCTGGGGGACGAGCATTAGCTGATAGTCATGAATCCAGATGGTGTCGCCAGGTTTTGCGACTTTCATAACCGCCTCTGCAAATTTTTTATTTACGCTTTGATAGGCTTGCCAATTCTTTTCGCTATAACTGGCGTAAGAGGGAAAATAATGGCATAGCGGCCATAAGGTTCGATTAGAAAATCCTTCATAATAATCATTGATCTCTGCATGCGTGAGGAAAATGGGCTCAAGTCCTTGTTGTCTTAAGGTGAGTTTGATTTCGGCTTCGGTGGATTCAGATTTAATCTGTGCACCGGGCCATCCAATCCAAATCCCTCCTTTTTCACGATAAAAACTTCCTAAACCTGTAGCCAATCCACCTTCACTCGTTTTTATTTGCCATTGCTTTTTCTTGATTTCTATTTTGATTGGAAGCCTATTTGAAACAATTATAAGTTTACCCTGAGTCATAGATTCTGCCATTATTAACACTGCTTATTGTTGCAATCGCTGTACCATTTGTAGATATTTAATTTCTGATTTAATTATTATCAGAAGTTTTTTTATGTATGATTCATATTCACTGACTTTTTTTGATGTGCTGAATTGCCAGGACCTGATTTTAAAATGGAGGCCTTTTCTAATAAGTGATGTCATGATTGCTCATTTCATCCAATTAATTTCCCGATTTTAGTCGTTAAATATTTCTCCAAAGTAATTACGGCGCAGGTTATTATGTATTTTATTGATAATCAATATGGTGTGTATTTTTTTATTGTTGTTGCCTGAAAGGTTCTATTGGAAAGGCTTTTGTTTTAGCCATTATACTAAAGGTATAGAAGTTTAAATCTTATTAATTATGAATAAGCAAGGCGAAAATGAAATAAATGGAGACAATAGATCGAAAAATGAACAATTATTCAAATGCGGACAATTATTAGAACGACAGATTATCAGATTATGGTGGCTTGAGACTGATTGCCAGGTATTTTTACAGTTTTGTGAGGCCAAGATTGAAACAGGCCGGCTGGGTAGTTTGGTGCATCAATTGCTATTGGGTGCAGAGTACAATATTAGGAGATTAAGAAAAATGTGCGAGGTTTTAAGTATTGAACCTTTGTATTTTCAATTTGATTTTAAGGAAGAAATCGTTCAATTGATGCAATTTTCAAACCTTGCGCTTCATGACTTCGTTATTGAGGAAATGGTTTCTCATTGGAATTTGACGCTGGCGTTACAATGTTTAATCCATTATAAGCTGGTATATTATGAATCCATGGCCGGTTGGTGCAAATATTTGAAATTATTAGGTATTCAGGAGTTATTGGAAGATTCTTTAGATGAATACCTGCATCTTGATCTTATGCTGAAATTATTGACTGAAAGTTGGGAGTGATTCTGCAGTTTTCAAGTTTAACAATTAATACTTAACGCGGCATATACTTTGATGGAAATGGGTATCGGAGGCTTTAAAGAGTTGCAAGGATTGTTTTCAAAAAATTAATATATGGATAAATTAGAAGAATTAGCCATTAATACGGTCAGAGTATTGGCGGCGGATGCTGTGCAAAAAGCGAATTCGGGACACCCGGGTACTCCCATGGGTTTGGCGCCCATCGGACATGTTCTGTGGGGAAAGATTATGAATTATAATCCCAAAGACCCAATGTGGCCAGCCAGAGATAGGTTTGTGCTTTCTTGTGGTCATGCCTGCATGTTACAATATGCATATCTTTATTTGACTGGTTATGATATTCAATTGGATGATATCAAAAATTTTCGTCAATTACATAGTATAACCCCCGGGCATCCTGAATATGGTCTGACACCGGGAATAGAGGTGACCACAGGGCCTCTGGGTCAGGGATTTGCAAATGGTGTCGGGATGGGGATTGCACAAAAGATGTTATCCAGTAAGTTTAATAAGAAAGACTTACCAGTATTTGATTATAATATTTATTCAATTTGCAGCGATGGGGATATGATGGAAGGTATAAGTTCTGAAGCTGCTTCTATTGCTGGGCATTTAGGATTGGGCAATCTTGTCTACATCTATGATAATAATAAAATAACTATTGAAGGCAGCACAGCCCTGGCATTTGATGAGGATGTAGCAATGAGATTTAAAAGTTACGGCTGGCACGTGCAGCATGTTAAGGACGGTAACGACCTAAAAGCCATCGAAACAGCAATTCTTAATGGTAAACAGGAAAAAGAAAGGCCTTCATTAGTCATTGTCGATACAGTGATTGGTTATGGGAGTCCTGATAAGGCCGGGACGGCGTCCGCTCATGGAGCACCTCTTGGAGTAGAGGAAGTTCGTAAGGTTAAAGAGAATTTTGGGTTTAATCCGGATGTTAGTTTTGAAATTCCCAGTGATGTAATTGCATATTATCAACAGATTGGCAATCAAGGAGTTGAAAAGCAAGAAATCTGGACGAAAATGTGGGATAATTTCAGTCATCATTATCCAGAACTTGCGCAGACTTATAACGAGGCTGCCGCAGGGGAGTTACCTGGAGATTGGGATATAGATTTACCCAGCTTTGAACCATCCGTTAAAGGCATGGCTACCCGGAAAGCTTCTGGCAAAGCGTTAGCTGCTATTGCTACTTATTTACCCCTATTGGTTGGGGGAGCAGCTGATCTTTCGCCTTCTACGGATACTTTTATGGAGAATTTGGGTTCTTTTAGTAAAGAAAACCCTTTAGGTAGGAATTTGCACTTTGGCATCAGAGAGCATGCTATGGGAGCAATATTAAATGGGATTACACTGACCAAAGGTTTTATCGCTTTTGGTGCAACATTTCTTATTTTTTCTGATTATATGCGGCCCCCCATGCGACTGGCGGCTATAATGGGTATCCGACCGATTTATGTTTTTACTCATGATAGCATTGGTTTAGGGGAAGATGGAACTACGCACCAACCTGTTGAACAATTGATCGGGTTGAGATCTGTGCCGAATTTAACGGTTATAAGACCAGCGGATGCCAATGAGACTGCGTATGCCTGGAAGACTGCCATTACCCATCATGATGGACCGGTTGCACTCATCTTAACCAGACAGGATATACCCATATTAGATCAGCAGCATTATGCGGCTGCATGTCATCTGAAAAGAGGGGCCTATATTTTGTCCGATTCGTTTATTAAAGGTCAGGATCCTGATATTATTCTTATGGGCTCGGGTAGCGAAGTACATCTTTTAATTGAAGCGCAGGCAGAATTATTCAAGGTGGCTATCAGAGCCCGTGTTGTTAGTTTTCCAAGTTGGGAACTATTTGACAAGCAGGATCAGGCATATAAAGAACAGGTATTTCCCATTCGCCTTCGTAAAAGAATTGCAGTAGAGGCTGGATCATCTATTGGATGGCGTAAATATACTGGGGACGAGGGGGTTGTCATCGGACTAGATCATTTTGGAGAATCAGCCCCTGGAAAAGAGCTTATGCATGAATTTGGGTTTACAGCAGAAAATGTAGTTCAGGCGGCCAAATCCTTATTAGGACGAGTTTAAAAGTATTTATATTCTTTTCGTTAGTATTTAGTCCAATCAAAACTGGATAGTTTAAAATGTTGCTTAAATTAAGCTGAAAATCATATAAAATAAGACAAAAATTCTTCAGTGAAATGTTATTGATTCGCATTTTCGGGACAATTGAATTATATTTGTTTATGTTCTGGGACCTAATGCGAAAAACATGAAAAAAATTTTAATAATTGACGATGATCCTTCTATCTGTAAGATTCTGGGTAAATTCTTACAGAAAAGTGGCTATGAGGTTGTTACGGCACTTTCAGGTAAACAGGCTCTTCTGTTACTGAAAAAGCAATCTTTCCATTTAGTAGTTTGTGATTATAATCTTGGCGATATTAATGGTTTAGAGGTCTTGTCTAAAATTAACTCCCTGTATCCACAGACCATCGTTATTTTCATCAGTGGATATGGAAACATACAGACTGCGGTCGATTTGGTAAAGGAAGGCGCATTTCATTTTTTGACAAAGCCACTATATCCGGACATTATTCTGAAAACGATTGAAGAGGCTCTCAGCCAGAAAAAACCTGAAAAGGAGAAAAATCAGTCTAAGCCTAAGCAACAAGTTAATCAGGATAAATATGTAAAAGGGAACAGTGCATCGGCTAAAAAACTTTTTAAACATGTCGCACTGGTCGCTCCAACAGATTATAGCGTTATTATTCATGGGGAAACAGGGACCGGGAAAGAAGCGCTTGCCCGGTTAATTCATGAACAGAGTAAAAGACGAAGTCAGAACTTTGTTGCAATTGATTGTGGCAGCCTTTCAAAGGAGTTGGCTGCAAGTGAACTTTTTGGACATATGAAAGGCGCCTTTACAGGTGCGCTTCAGGATAAAAAAGGCGCTTTTGAAATTGCTGACGGAGGTACAATTTTTCTTGATGAAATTGGAAATTTGAGTTATGAGGTTCAAATGTATTTATTGAGGACTTTGCAGGAAAAATCCGTCAGATGTATTGGTGAGGTTAAAGAGAAAGTGGTAGATGTACGGGTAATTGCAGCTTCTAACGAGGATTTGTATGAAAAGGTTCGTCAAAAATCCTTTAGAGAAGATTTGTATCATAGGCTAAATGAATTTAAGTTAGAGGTTCCAAGTTTATGTGAAAGAATAGATGACCTTCCGTTACTGGTGAATTCATTTATCAGTCAGGCGGAAGTTCAATTAGATAAAAAAATCAAGGGTCTGAGTGTTCAGGTGAAGGAGTTGTTTTATCATTATAGTTGGCCGGGAAATATAAGAGAATTACAAAATGTAATCAAGCGAGCCTGTTTGCTAACGGAAGATGGAGCTCAAATTGAAGCGGATAGCCTGCCTTTAGAAATTACTGATTTCTCGGAAATGAATAAATCCCAACAGCCGGTTGAATTGAAAAATGTTATTCTGGAAGCTCAGAAAAATGAAATTATCCGGGTATTGGAAAAAGTAAATTATAATAAAACAAAGGCTGCTTCCCTTTTAAAAATTGACCGGAAAACACTCTATAATAAGTTGAAAGAAATCAATCTTTGATTTTAAGTATGCAAAGCGTTTATTTTTTGTTCAGGCAATGAAATTGGGTTCAGATAATTCTTTACTGCTTATTTTGATAGAAGCTGACCCTTTCTATATGTAAGCTATATTCAAATCATGTTTAATTTAAAGCATTTTGGCACCGTTTGATCCACAAAATCCCCCAGAAAAACAACTATCCGCCAATAAGTTTCTTGTCATTGGAATAGGTGCATCTGCTGGTGGGCTCGATGCTTTCAAAAAGATTGTATCCTCCATTGACCCTGAAAGTGGGATGGCATTTATCTTAGTGCAGCATTTACAACCCGAGCATGAAAGTATTTTGCCTGACATTCTTGAGAAATTCAGCAAAATACCTGTCGTGGCCATAAAGGATAATATGAAAGTGGAGCCTGATCATATATATATTATCCCTAGTGATAAATTATTGATTGCCACTGATGGAGTGCTTAAGCTTGGTAAAAGACCAACGTATACGCGTCAAAATAGAGCAATTGATGTCTTTTTTACTTCTCTGGCGGAAGTGCATAGGGGAGAGGCAATAGGTGTGCTCCTGTCAGGAAAAGATGAAGACGGCACTCAGGGGTTGCATGCGATCAAAGCGCAGGGAGGACTAACTATTGCGCAGGATTTGGAATCCGCACAGTTCCCTAGAATGCCTGAAAGTGCCATTCAGGCGGAAGTTGTAGATCTTGTTTTGCCGCCTGAAGATATTTTTAGGCAGTTATTGCTGATAAAACGTGCTTTGGAAGATACGGGAGGCAAGCAGAAACTTGATAATATTTTGGAAGAGAATCTGTTTGAACAAATTTACGGATTGTTATTGTTACGGAGGGATGTTGATTTTACATTCTATAAACAAACAACAGTCCGGCGTAGAATTGTTCGCAGGATGGGACATTTAAAACTGGAAACCATCAATCAATATCTTCATTATTTAAAGGAAAATAAAGAAGAACAGGATGTGTTATTTCAGGATATGCTGATTCCTGTTACAGAATTTTTCAGAGATCCTAATACCTTCGACTTTTTAAGAGAATCCATTTATCCTTTTTTGCTGGAACATAAAGCCTCCGTGGATCCGCTCCGGATCTGGATTGTTGGCTGTTCTACCGGACAGGAAGTATATTCAATGGCCATTTCTTTGTTTGAGTTTCTGGGAGAAGATATACAACAGTATAAAGTACAGATTTTTGCTACTGATATTTCTGAAAAAGCCATTACCAAAGCAAAGAGCGGTCAGTATAATAAAAAAGAATTAAAAGGGATTTCTTCCCAAAGGCAATCTCAGTTTTTTACAGAATCTGACGGAAAATTTTTAATAGATAAAAGAATACGCAACTTGTGTATTTTTGCCGTCCACAACTTTTTGAAAGATCCTCCGTTTGCCAGAATGGATATAATCAGCTGCAGGAATGTGTTAATTTATATGAATAATTTTCTGCAACAAAAAGCCTTTACAATATTTCATTATGCATTGTCAGAAAAAGGTTTTTTAATTCTAGGCCGATCTGAAACTACCTTAAATGCCTCTGATTTATTTTTTGTTTATGACAAGAAAAATAAGATTTATTCCAAGAAGCGTAAGCCGGAGAATCCGCCTAAGCTTTCAGGGAAAACACATACCCCTTTATTAAAACATAGAACTCCGGCAAAAACGCACCTGGGAAAAAATGAAGATTTTCAGCGCAATGCAGACAGTGTTCTTTTGTCCAAGTATACACCTCCGGCATTAATCGTTAATGATCATTTCGATATCGTTCAATTTCGTGGAGCTACTTCCAGGTTTTTGCAGCCATCGCCGGGAAAAGCCAGTTTAAATGTCCTGAAAATGATTTTGGAAGGATTGGCTTTTGAATTGCGCAGTGCTTTACACAAAGTGAAAAAGTCCCATGAGCCTTTTGAAAAACCTGATATTCCATTAGGAGGAGGTCGGTTAGTAACTCTGGAAGTTATTCCTTTGCTCAATACAATAGAACCGTATTTTTTAATTCTTTTCATGGAAAGAAAGCAGTCATTAATCATAGATGACGGCAAAGCGAATCTTGACAATAAAAGTAAAAGGATTCTGCAGCTTGAAAAGGAACTGTCGCGTCTGCGGGAGGATATGCATGCAATAAGTGAAGATCAGGAAGCATTAACCGAAGAGTTGCAGAGTGCTAATGAAGAATTACTAAGTGACAGTGAGGAGCTTCAGAGCTTGAACGAGGAGTTGGAAACTAGCGCAGAAGAGTTGCAAAGTGCCAATGAGGAATTGCTCACTGTCAATCATGAACTTTCTGAGCGAAATGAACAGCTAAATGAATATCGTCAGTTGACTGAATCAATTATTGATACATTGCATGAGAGTTTTTTGATTTTGAATGATAATTTTCAGGTGAAATCTGTGAACGCTGCGTTTTTGAAGCATTTTCATTGTCTTCAAAATGAAGTGCTGGGTAAATCCATATTTGATATTCAGGGAAAAGGGTGGAATATCCCAGGGCTGAAGGAGTCATTAATGAAAGTGTCGCAAAAAGAGGTTAGCTCAATTGATCTGGAAGTTAGTTTCGTTTTCCCGGTACTAGGTCCTAGGGATATTTGTTTTAATATACAACCTATTGAACAGGCCGCTGAGCCCTTATTTTTAGTGGCCATCGATGATTTAACGGATCGGAAACTGAATGAGCAGAATTTGATTTTAGCAAGAGAAAGACAGACTTATTATGATTTTTTCATGCAGACCCCGGCTGCCATTTGCATTTTAAAAGGCAGGACATTTACTTTTGAATTTGCTAACCCCGCTTTTATACAATTGATTGGAGGCCGTGATCCTTATGGCATGGCCTTAAAAGATGCGCTGAGTGAGCTGGAGGATAAATATTTACAGATTTTTGAAACTGTTTATAATACAAAGACCCCGTATGTGGGCAAAGAAATCCCCGTAATTCTCAAAAATGACCAAGGTAAATTAGAACGGAAGTGCCTGAATATTACCTGCCAGATTTTTGGCGATATTGATGGACAGCCTGAGGGCGTTATGGTATTTGCCTATGATATTACGGATCTGGTAAGGGCGCAGATGCAAATTCGCGAAAATGAGTCAAATTTATTAAGGATTTTGGAGGCTTTGCCGGTAATGACCTGGACTAATTTAAATGATGGAACAATTACTTTTTACAACAGAAAGTGGTACCGTTATACTGGCGTAAATTTTGATGAACAAAAATGGAGCGGATGGAAGTCAATTATTCATCCTGAGGACTATAAAGATACACTGCGTGCTTTTAAGAAGGCCCTTGAAAATGGAGCGCCTTTTGAAGTGGAGAACCGTTATAAGGGTACAGACGGTCAATATAGATGGCACCTTAACAGGGCTATCCCGATTTTTTTAGATGATCAGATTCATATGTGGGTGGGAACGGCAACAGATATTAATGAACAAAAAATAAGTGAACAAAAGAAAGATGAATTCTTAAGTATTGCCAGTCATGAGATGAAAACCCCTCTGACAACCGCAATAGCTTATATTCAGCTAATTGAGCAAAATCTAAGTGAAGCTTCAGGTCCAAACAGGATTTATGCAACAAAAGCGCTAATGTCCATGAATCGTTTAACGGATTTAATAGCGGAATTATTGGATGTCAGTAAGATACAACATGGAAAGTTACCTTATCGGATTAAAGATATAGATTTTAATGATCTTGTTGAAAGTGCAATAGAAAGCATTCATTATGTTGCACCGGATTATCATATTATTAAAGAAGGTCGCCTTACCCAACATCTTAATGGAGATAAGGACAGACTGACCCAGGTGATGATAAACTTTCTTTCCAATGCGGTTAAATATTCTCCGCATCAAAAGGAAATTAAGGTTGTCATTAAGCAGGAAAGTGAACGTGTAATTGTAAGTGTTATGGATCAGGGGATTGGCATTTGTAAAGATCATTTAAAAAAGATATTTGACCGGTATTACAGAGTAAATCAACAGGACGCTATTCAGTTTCAGGGGCTGGGGATTGGATTATATATAACCAGTGAAATTATTAAACGCCACGGTGGCAAGCTTTGGGTGGAGAGTATTTATGGTCAGGGAAGTACATTTTACTTTTCATTACCGTTAAAAGGTGCGTCAAAAGGAGTATTAAAGTAAAACCAGTTACTATGGAACAGTGCATTTTAATATACGAGGACGATCGGGATTTACTTGAGCTTTGCAAAATTATACTTACCGGGCCCGGAAGAACTATTAAGACATTTAACAGGTGTGAAAATATAATCAGCGACGTTGAACGCTTTCATCCTGATTTAATATTAATGGATCTTTGGATTCCTGAAATAGGCGGAAAAAAGGCCATTGAACTTGTAAAAGAAGATAAGAGTAATGACCATATCGCTGTTATCCTCTTCTCTGCTAATGCTGAAATAGAGCAAATCAGCGATGATATAGGAGCAAATGATTTTTTAAAAAAACCATTTGATCTAATGAATTTCAAGAAAACGGTTGAGAAACACTTGTGTAATTAATCCTTTATTTTTTAATACTTATGCTGGATTTACAAAGGACGGATCAATCAGACAATGAATTGAAGGTTGTTAAGGCAATGCAATATGTTCTTGATATTCTGCAATTGATCTGGCCGGATAGAATAGCCTTGTTTTTAATCAGACAGGTGGATTTAATGGAAAAGCCTGGTGGGATTAAGCCTGAGTTTAAAGTGATTGGTTCGCCTTCAATGCAATTGAATACAATTGATTATAAGGTTTTATATGAATTTTGCTCGGAGTTGACTCAACCTTTTTTTTATGCTGATAATACCGACGCTGCTTTTCTCCCTGGATTAATGGCTATTTTACCTTTGGGTCTTAATGCTGGAAGCGGAAAAACTGATTTGAATCTCAATGAGCATATATTCAAACAGGAAGATGAAGGTGATTTTTTGAATTTCTTTTGCCTGATGGCAAAGGATGGAGATTCTTTAAAATTGACTGAAAATGAATCTGATATAATTTTTAATTTTCTGAATTTGATTGACTGCTTCCAAAAACTGGACGATTATACCTTTAAACTTAAGGCGTTTCGACACGATCTGCGAACACCTCTGACGTCGGTATCCATGATAAGCGGTCTATTACAACAAGAACCTGAAAACTCCGAATTTTACGAGCTTGGCAAAATGCTGAAATCTGCTACAGGTAAAATTGAAGGGCTTATAAATGATTTCAAAGCGGATATTGAAAGTTAGTGTCGGAATTTGTTTATCAATAAGTTATAATGGAATTTTAAAGTACTGACAGTGTTATTTTTTCTATCAATAGCATACAAATTCTTGCCAGGCATTCATTTCTGATGTTCTCAGGCGAGCCAGAGAATATATATTTATGTGTAAGTTTGTCATCTTTTTCATAGATCGTTACATACATGGTTCCTACCGGTTTATCTACTGTTTCGCTGCCTCCAGGTTTCAGAAGCCCGGTAATTCCAATATAATAATCTGAATTTATCAGATTTGACAATCCCTTTGCAATGCCTTCGGTGACCGGAATGGATTCTGCTGTATATACATCTATGACTGCCTGGTCAACTCCCAAGAGACTCGTTTTAATTGCAGCATCATAACATACAATACCGCCACTAAGGACTTCTGAATGTTTACAACAGGAAAAGCAGGCCATCAAAAAACCTGCTGTAGCACTTTCTGCAAATGCCACCTTTTTATGATTTTGGGCCAGGAGTTTTGCACAATCTTCTGCAAGTTGCTGATATTTATCCGGTTGCTGGTTCATGTATTTTGTGATAGTTGAAGATGATTTCGCCAATTTACGATTGCAAATAAGTGGATTACTTTGATTTTTTCGGGGCACTTTTTTTAGGTGTTTTTCTTTGAGTGCCTTTTTTATTGACTCCTAATTCCAGACTTTTTTGGAGTTGTTGAATTAAATCGGTAGTTGGCCTTTCAATTTTTTTGGAAGGAGCCGGAAGCCTTTTCCCGGTTGCTTTTGCTTTAATTAATTTTAAAAGCTGTTCTGTATAAGTGTCTTTGAATTGATTTATATTGAAATCTCCTGCTAAGGTTTTAATAAGGCCGGCGGCCATGTCTAGTTCCTTTTTGTTTGCAGACGAATCTTTAATGGTAAATTCTGAAGGGTCTTTGATTTCGTGAATAAACCGGAGTGTATGTAAAATCAATACATTATGTGCAGACCTTATAACGACAGGTCTTTCTTTGTTACGTAGGACAAATGTTCCAACACCGGCCATGGATGTTTTTCTTAATGCCGATTCCAGCAAGTTAAATGCCCTTTCACCTCCTTTGGATGGTGCAATATAATAAGCCCGGTCGAATAAGATGACATCAATCTGTTCTGTTTGGGTAAATAGCTCAAGGTGTATTAATTTAGTTTTCTCGGGGCTGGCTTTTTCAAAATCCTGATCCGTTAATACCACATATTTCCCGTCAATTTCATATCCTTTTACAATGTTTTCCCAAAGGACCTCTTTGCCTGTATTTTCATTGATACGTTTAAATTTTATATGCCCGAGGTCTTTTTTGTCAAGCATATCCAGGTCTAACCCTTTTTCGTCAATTGCTGAAAAAAGTTTTACCGGAATATTTACCAGACCAAATTCGATGGCTCCTGTCCAGATTGCACGCATAGGATAAGATTTTGGTAATTAAATTGGATATTAAAATTACAATCAGGTATTTTTTGAACTGCATAAATCGTTCCATTGTGGAGTCTATTAAAGTTGCAGCTGGTTAATCAGCATGGTAATATAGATTGGTATGAATTTAGATACATTTTATTTATTCCTTTTGTTTTCAATTAAATAGATGTTATGACCAATATGGACATATTGGGGCAGCATGATAATCTGTCTGTTGCTCAGATGGCTTTAAGAAGTGCGCTTGTTTTTTGCATTGGTTATATTCTTTTACGCATAGGCGGCTGGAAAATTTTTGGAAAGAAATCTGCGCTTGATTATGTAATAATCATTGTTATGGGATCCATTTTAGCTAAAATAATAATTGGGGATACGGCCTTCTTCCCAGGGACTATGGCATGTCTCGTGATGGTATTGTTAAGCAGATGTATTTCAGGGTTATGTGCACGTTATAAAGGCTTCAGTCATTTAATTGAAGGAAGACCGCTGATATTATATGGGGAAGGTCGCGTTTTTTGGGAGAATATGATAGCCGCCAGCGTTAGTTATGAACATTTGATGCAAAGTCTGCGACTAGAAATGAATACAGAAGATTTGCAGGATATAGAAGTAGCCCAGCTGGAAAGCAGTGGACGGATAAGTTTTATAGTAAAATCCGACCGGTAACTGTCATTATGAAGCCGATTGTTTTAGAATTAATTAAAAATTAAAATCATGGAAGAGGGTAATATAACCACACAGCCTCCAAGGAAAAATAACTCAGATATTCATAGTGTCGCTAAAAAAATGAAAGGGCCAGATAAAAGGAGGAAAAAGCCCAGTCAATTAGGCCGGATATTTGATCGGTTCTCCGGTAAAGTCACCGTTATTACCGGTTCGCCCTGGGCATTTATTGTTGCCTTTCTGGTTATTATTGTGTGGGCGGTTAGCGGTCCTATTTTTCATTATTCAGATACCTGGCAACTGGTGATTAATACAGGCACGACCATCGTGACATTTTTGATGGTGTTTGTGATTCAGCAATCTCAGAATAAGGATACGATGGCATTGCAAATGAAGTTGAATGAATTAATTGCATCTAATAAAAAGGCCAGTAATCGTCTGATAGATGTAGAAGATCTTACAGAGGATGAACTGGTCATGATCAAGGATTATTATATTAAACTCTCTTCGATATCCAAGAAGGAAAAAGAGTTACAACGTTCCCATTCCATTGAAGAGCTGGAGACCTCTGAAATCGAACAGACAATTGAAGAGAATGAACCCCGGGAAGATAAACAAAAGAAGCTGAACCCTGGAAAAAACGCCAACAATAGTACGGATGGAAATTAAAGTATCTGTTACGTCCTGTTTATAGAATGGCTGGAATTATGCCGCAATTTGAAGCTTCTTTTATTGATGAGGGGGCTGCTCTTCCGGGAAGTATTTTTTCCTAGGTCGAATGATGAGCCTTAAAGTAGGGTCGTTTGTCAAAAAGGACCAACTCCAGGAAAAGAATAACTTTACTTTGTTTCTAAAGCCTGCAATAGGAATCAGGTGTATAAATAGCCAGACAAGCCAGGCGAAAAAACCCTTGAAAAAACCTTTAGGAAGGTCTACAACAGCTTTATATTTAGCAATAATGGCCATGGATCCTTTATTAACGTATCTGAATGGTTCCAGAGGCTGATTTTTAGAAAGGTGCCTTAGATTTTGAGCTAACAAATTACCCTGCTGAATGGCAACCTGTGCTAATTGAGGGTGTCCTTTTTCGTAATCAGGATCTCCTTGCATCAGGCATTGATCGCCCAAACAATAAACGTCTTCCAATCCAAGTACATTGTTATATTCATTGACATAGATTCTCCCGTTTTTGGCAATGCTGGATGCTGGTATGCCAGGAACATCTATAGCTCTGACACCACTGGCCCATATTAAAGTGTGTGATTCTATCACTTCATTATCAGAAAAGTACACTTTGTTATTCTCATAATTCTTGACAGCAACGTTTAACTTGATTTGGATGCCGAGTTTGCTTAAGACCTCAAAGGCTTCTTTTCCAGCCTTTTCGCTCATTGCGCGCAGAAGAACACTGTCCATATCTACCAGGTAAATCTTAATATGCTTGCATATTTTTTCAGAATAGTCTTTAGGGATTATTTCACGTTGCATTTCCGCCAGCATACCTGCAATTTCTACACCGGTGGGGCCGCCGCCAGCAATTACAATTTGAGTATAGGGTTGGATGTCCGCTTCAGGTAATCTGGACGCTTCTTCCAGCATCAGAAGTAGATGGTTTCTAAGATTAATTGCGTCATGAATGGATTTCATGGGCATGGCTTCTCTTGCGAGCGTTTCATTTCCAAAATAATTGGTGTCGCAACCCATTGCCAGTACGACTTTGTCGTAATCTATCCGCTCGTGCGTAGTAACAATATAATGTTCCTGAGTATTTATATTTAAAACAGTTCCCATATGAAAGATGAAGTTCTTTTTGTTTTGGAACATTCTGCGAAAGGGGTAACTAATATTATAGGATTCAATAAATGCGGTGGAAACCTGGTAAAGTAATGGAGGAAAGAAATTGTAGTTATTTTTATCGACTAAGTGTACTTCGACATTGTCTTGTTTGACCAGGGCTTTGGCTAAATGTATGCCGGCAAAACCACCTCCGAGAATAACTACTTTCATGGCATTAAAATTTTTTGACTTTAAATCTCTTTTTAAGGGATTTTAAATAAAATTATTTCATCAAGCAAATTACCGATAATTTCTGAATATTATGGCGGATAATGTACTAAACAAATTGAAAATGTGATCAAAGCGAACTAAAGTGCGTTAGATAAGGGTAACTGTAGAAATAATCCCACACTATTTATGAATCATTCAATATGCGTTTATCGGCATGGAATATGTGCAGATTTTTAAGATCAGACTTTCCTTTTGTTAAGAAAATAACTACGATGTCAAATAGTCTTAAAAAATATGAAAACAAGCGCCATTTTGATAAAACACCTGAACCCAAAGGAGGGAATGCAAAAGGGCAGGATTTGCATTTTGTTATTCAAAAGCATGATGCCTCCAGATTGCATTACGATTTTCGTCTTGAAATGGATGGTGTTTTAAAAAGCTGGGCAATACCCAAGGGGCTGTCTCTTGATCCTGCTGTGAAACGATTGGCAATGCAGGTGGAGGATCATCCCTATGATTACAAGGATTTTGAAGGCCTTATCCCCGCCGGGAATTACGGCGCAGGAACAGTCATTGTTTGGGATGAAGGAACATATGAACCCATAAATGAAAGCAGTGGTAAAAATAAAAAGGCAAAAGAGAAAGCATTATTAAACGCATTGGATGCAGGAGATCTGAAGTTCAGATTACATGGCCACAAAGTTCAGGGGGAGTTTGCCCTGGTAAAGACGCATGGCAGTAAAATGGCGGAAAATGCATGGTTATTAATAAAACATAAAGATGAAGCTGTTAGTAAAAAAGATGTAACCAAGCTGGATAAATCTGTCATTAGTGGAAAATCCATTGAACAAATGAAAAAAGCACCTGATAAAACTTATGGCAACACATCTTCCAAAGCCACCTCAGATTCAGGCGTCAAAATAGGAAAACAGAAGATTAAAGCAAAGAATGCCGAAAAGGGAAAGCTAACGTCTAAAAAAAAAGATAGTATCAATGGAAGACAAGTTTCAAATATTCATGAATACGATGATAGCGGCCTGGAAGAAATCTTTGAAGACCTGCCTGCCGTTCCCATGCCTGATAAGGTGGAGCCGATGCTTGCGACATTAGTGGATCAGCCTTTTGATGATAAAGACTGGGATTTTGAGATTAAATGGGATGGGTACCGGGCGATTGCCTACATTAAAGTAAATACAACATCCAGAGCGCCAGTGAGCGTAGATATCAGAAGTCGTAATCAGAAAGATTTTGGAGGGAAATATTACTCTATCAAAAAAGCTTTGGAAAAATTTGATACTTCAATGGTACTTGACGGGGAACTGGTGGTTGTGGATGCGGCTGGAATTCCTCAATTCGGAGCTTTACAAAACTGGCGAAGTGAAGCGGATGGGCAATTAATTTATTATGTTTTTGATTTATTATGGCTTAAAGGTAAAAGTTTAATGGACCTCCCCGTTACTATCCGCCAGTCATTTCTAAAAGAAGTGATAACGAATAATGAATCTGATAATATAAGAATTGGTTATTGCGTTCAGGAGAGAGGAAAGCAGTTTCTGGAAAGTGCGGCAAAACTTGGCCTGGAAGGAATGGTGGCAAAATATAGAAATAGCAATTATCAGCCTGGCCATCGGTCCAGATCCTGGCTGAAAATAAAAGTTGAACAAAGGCAGGAAGTGGTTATTATCGGATATACCCTAAATAAAGGCTCTTCAAAGAAGTTTAGTTCCCTATTGCTGGGTATTTATGATCGTGGAAAATTAAAATATGCCGGTAAGGTAGGAACTGGTTTTAGTGAAAAGGACCAACAGCATATTATTCACGAATTTAAGGATTTTATTACAAAGAGTTGCCCCTTAAACCATGTTCCGGCGCTGGATCAGCCTTCCAGATTTAGGCCGGCTCCTCCCGGTAGCACCGTCACGTGGTTGGAGCCTCATTTTGTAGGTGAAATCAGCTATAGGGAGCGAACTGCCGACGGTCTTTTCAGGCACCCTTCCTTTAAAGGCCTGAGACCTGACAAGGCTCCTGCTAAAGTTGTTATGGAAGAGAAGGAAATTACCAGCCATGTCCTGAAACAAAATAAGGTAGCAATGAAAAAATCAGCTGAAAAGATAAATGTAGTAAAACAGAAAAGATTGACAAAAAACAGTGAGAAAAATGACAATCATAGTGACACCCAGGTTAATTCCATAAAAAGGAAACTCATCAGTCCCGTCCAAAAGGATAATGATTCGTCTTTGTTGAATCCAACTGAAAAATCTCAGGTAAAGAAAGTGGGAGGACACGAAATGAAATTTACAAATTTGGATAAACTTTACTGGAAAAAGGAAAAAATTGAAAAAAGAGCATTAATAAATTATTATTACCAGATGGCACCGTTTATATTGCCTTATCTTAAAGGACGTCCACAGTCGCTTAACCGGTTCCCTGATGGTATCTCTGGAGAGAACTTTTACCAGAAGGATGTAACAGGTAAGGTGCCGGATTGGATACAACTTTTTTTATACCACAGTGAAGGGGATAAAAAGGATAAGCATTTTCTGGTGGTCGATGGTTTGAGCTCCCTTCTTTACATGGCTTCCTTAGGGTGTATAGAAATGAATCCATGGAGTAGTACGGTTAAAAAGCCTGATAATCCAACCTGGTGTATAATTGATCTTGATCCTGATAAAAAGAAAAAAGGGCAGCAGGCTTTTGATGAGGTAATTAAAGCCGCCAATGTTACCCACGGTATTTTGCAACAACTGGGAGTGGAAGGATACCCCAAAACCAGTGGTGCATCTGGAATCCATATCTATATTCCACTGGGTAATAAATACAGTTACGAACAATCAAAGATATTTGCCCGTCTTATTGTTTCTATGGTACATGACCAACTTCCGGGCATAACCACGCTTGAAAGGTCTGTTGCGGACCGGGAAGGCAAAATGTATCTGGATTTTTTGCAAAACCGGCCCCAGGCAACTATTGCTGCACCTTACTGCGTAAGACCAAAACCTGGAGCTACCGTATCTATGCCCTTAGATTGGTCGGAAGTCAAGCCGGGACTTAAGAGGGAAGATTTTACGATTAACAATGCACTGGAACGTGTAAAAAAAACGGGAGACTTATTTAAGGCCGTTTTGGGCAAAGGAATTAATTTAAAGGAAATTTTTAAAAAAATTGAATAATTGCGATTTGCTGAATTCTTATTTTATCTGTTACTATTTTAAATCTTTGTGATACAGGATCTGGCAATTTTCGCAATAAAATGTTCTCCGGTTAAATTTTCCCAGATAAGCCCGTTTTAAAGGAATCAGACATCGTGGGCAAATGGATTTGTTATGAACGCACCAGTGTTTGCGTAACTCAAATTTTTGCTTCCATTGTAAGAAAAGGAAACTATAAGTTCTTACATCCATAATTAAGGCACTTAGTTGTTTGGGCGTTAAATCCTTTACCTTGTTTAGCGGATGGAGCCGCCTTCTGAAAAGAACTTCATTTTTAATAATATTTCCGGAGCCTGCAAATAATTCTTGAGTCAGCAATGCATCACATATGAATAGCTCTGGTTGTTCTTTAAGTAGCTTTCTTGTTCTGGCTGGATTCCATTGATCACTCATGATGTCAGCCTGCCAGGGATATAAGGAATCTAAATCCCCGGTTAGAAACCGGACAGAGGCTGCATAAATGAAAATCGAGCCGTTATTAAAATGAAGGCTAAGTCTGGGAGCTCTGTTTTCTTTTGGCTCATTAATAGAATAGGAGCCGAATAATAAAAAATGAATACGTAGGGTAAAACCACTGAAACATAAAAGTAGTTGCTTGCCCCATGTTCTGACATCCTGAAGGAATTTTCCCTGCAACTGCTCAATGGGTTGTTTACTATTGCCTTCTACCTTTAATATTTTTTTGTGTTTAAAAGGCTGTAATAAATCTTTTAATATGATTAGGGTAGGGCCTTCCGGCATTTTAATATTTTTTAGTGTACTTCAGTTCTTCTTATAATTGCGATGCATAAAATTCCATGGATGCTGTTTTTTGTAGGCATCTTTCCCATCATATTGCGAATAATTAACCAATTTTATCTACTTCGAAATAATTATGATATCATTTTAAATGATCAGGAGATTTTATTGAAACATGAGCTTGATTTCCATTGCTTTTTATTTTTATATTATCAATAGCAAGATTTCCGGGGAGTTTTTCCTATTTATTTTGAATAGATGTTGAGGTGCTAAAGGAACAGGATGCGGAATTTACACCTCACAAGTAATGGGTGTATTCACTGTTTTGCATAGAACGGAATTTGCAAGCCAGCGTATCCTTGTTTTAAAAATACGGGTAATTGTTTTTGGTGGATATTGAAAGATTCCTATCTTTGAAGCGCTTTAGGGGTGTCTGCTATTGCAGGCTGAGATTTTACCCTCTGAACCTGATCTAGTTCATACTAGCGTAGGGAAAAGTGAAAATACTTCTATGTGCCGTCCGGCATACTGTAGTCATTCCTAAAGTACTGAAATTATATTCGGCAAATAAAAACTTTAGGAATGGAACTGGAAATCAATCAGACAATACATTATTTTCCTGACAATTTAGCGGTCAGTTATGGGGCTGGGGATGTGGGCCTGTCCCTGAAACAGGTGATGGCTTTTTTATATAAGGATAATCAGCAAGGACTAGCTGTTGCGGTTGATAACCAGGTAATAGCAAGAGCGGACTGGTCCAATACCTTTCTTAAAACTAAGGATAAGTTATTGATTCTTACCGCCTCGCAGGGTGGCTGAGTCGTTCTGCTTTTAATTTTCCTTTGGCCATAATTAAAATTTATTCAACCATTTATTTATGAAAAAAGACGTAACGATATTGTCTGGTAGCGGCGTTTCGACCGGCCCTGTTTCGGGATCCCGTAAAGTATATGTAAAAGGAAGTCTGCATGATATTAAAGTACCCATGCGTGCCATTGCCCAGTCGGATACCAGGACTTCTCAAGGAGATTTGCATAAGAATGAACCCGTAATTATATATGATAGTTCAGGCCCTTATACGGACCTGGATGTTGAGATCGATATTTATCAAGGGCTGAAGCGTATCAGGGAAAGTTGGCTGAATAAGAATCCGGATATTGAAAATTTGTCAGCGCCCAGTGCTGAATATTCAAAGGTTCGTGTATTGAAATCCGGTACTTTGAAAATTCCTGTTTTTCCTGAAACGAACTTACCAAAATGTGCAACGCCGGGTACGAATGTAACCCAATTGCATTATGCCAAAAGAGGGATTATTACGCCGGAAATGGAGTATGTGGCTATACGTGAAAATCAGCACCTGGCCATGAATAGAGACTTTACCGATGCCCTTTATAGTCAGCATGCAGGTGAATCCTTTCAATCCGGGAAAATCCCTGATATCATTACTCCTGAATTTGTACGCTCTGAAATTGCGGCTGGCAGAGCCATTATACCGTCCAATATCAATCATCCGGAACTGGAGCCGATGATTATTGGTCGCAATTTTCTGGTTAAAATAAATGCTAATATTGGCAACAGCGCTGTCATTTCTGATATGCATCAGGAGGTGGAGAAAGCTGTATGGGCCTGCAGGTGGGGAGCCGACACGATTATGGATTTGTCTACAGGAGATGATATTCATGAAACCAGAGAATGGATTATCAGAAATTCTCCGGTTCCCGTCGGAACTGTGCCGATCTATCAGGCCTTAGAGAAGGTGGGCGGGATAGCAGAAGCGCTTACCTGGGAGATTTTCAAAGATACATTGATTGAACAGGCAGAACAAGGAGTTTCTTATTTTACCATACATGCCGGTGTGCTGCTTAGATATATTCATCTGACTGCCAGCCGCGTCACGGGCATCGTTTCCAGAGGCGGTTCGATTATGGCTAAATGGTGCCTGTTTCATCATAGGGAGAATTTCCTTTATACACATTTTGAAGAAATCTGCCAGATTATGAAACGCTATGATGTTGCCTTTTCTCTTGGAGATGGCCTCAGGCCCGGCAGTATTGCGGATGCCAACGATGCGGCTCAGTTTGCTGAACTGGAAACATTGGGTGAATTAACAAGATTTGCATGGGAGCATGATGTTCAGGTAATGGTAGAAGGTCCGGGACATGTACCGATGCATATGATAAAGGAGAATATGGAAAAACAACTGGAATGCTGTGATGAAGCGCCCTTTTATACATTGGGGCCTCTGACCACAGACATAGCGCCCGGATATGATCATATCACCTCCGCCATCGGAGCCGCTATGATCGGATGGTTTGGGACAGCCATGCTTTGCTATGTTACTCCGAAAGAGCATCTGGGGCTTCCTAACAGGGATGATGTAAAAACAGGAGTGATCACCTATAAACTGGCAGCGCATGCAGCTGATTTGGCTAAAGGACATCCGGGTGCTCAGTACAGGGACAATGCACTTAGTAAAGCCCGTTTTGAATTCAGGTGGGAAGATCAGTTTAACCTGTCCCTGGATCCGGATACGGCCCGTTCTTTTCATGATGAATCGCTGCCGGCTGCCGGAGCAAAGCTGGCGCATTTTTGCTCCATGTGTGGTCCAAAATTCTGTTCTATGAAAATCACAGAAGAAATAAGAAATACGGCAAAAGCCGGAATGGAACAAATGGCGGGGAGGTTTAAAGAAGAGGGCAAGGAAATTTACCGCTGATGATACTTGTTCTTACCAAGCCAGAATGGGAACAGCAAGACGCCGGTTATAAAGAATTCGCCATGATGGCTGCATTGCTGGATCAGGGCCTTCCCGTATTACATCTTAGAAAGCCGGACGCAAGTCTTGAAGATCTGTCATCTTTAATGAGCCGTTTTACGATGCTTCAACGCAGCCGCATAGCCCTACATCCTCCATTATGGCTATTTCAATCATGTTCTTTAATGGAAGCTATAACTATATTGGAATCCTTTATGAACAGTCAGAATCTTGAGCGGATACATATCCCTTCCTGGTTTAGGAAATTACTGGGAGCGTATTTTGTGCCCTTCTGTTGTAAAATGCAGCAAAGCGGCTTTTTGTTATCCGCAAGCATACATCACCTAAATGAGCTCGGGGCACTGAAGGGCGGACACAATGATTTAATAAATTACCAGTATATTTTTGTCAGCCCCATTTTTGACAGTATTTCCAAGCCGGGATATAAGCGCAATCCCGATCTGCTCCAATTGGATACTGCTTTTAATCATACAATTTCAGAAAAGCTGGTGGGCCTGGGTGGCATTGGGCCAGATAACCTAAGGAGGGTAAAGCGTGCCGGTTTTGCGGGAGCTGCCATGCTGGGAGCCATCTGGGCGGGGTGTTTTCAGAAGGCCCTTACGGACAGTATTGAGAAGATAATTTGTCAATTTAAAAAATGCGTCGACCTATGGGAATCAATGGAGCAAGATTAACGGATCTCAAAAGAAGTGGAATTGCTATACCTTTTGTGCTAAGTATCGGGGGGATGGATCCCAGTGGAGGCGCAGGTCTCTTGTCTGATATCAAAACCTTTGAATCCTGCGGTGTCTACGGATTAGGGATTATGAGCTGCAATACGGTACAGACTGATTGTGCTTTATATCATATCCACTGGGAATCATCCAAAAGTATGGTGGCTGCCCTTGAAAAATTACAGAACAGATATTTTATCCGTGCCGTGAAAGTCGGGGCGATGCAGGATTTTGCCATGCTCCGAGAGGTGGTCGACGCGGTACGCGGTTTTTTGCCGGATGCCAGAGTTGTATGGGATCCTGTTTTAAAAGCTTCTGCAGGTCCTTGCTTTTTTTATCTCAGCGGGCAAGACCGGAAAGGGCAGAATAAAACAGATTGGCAAAATATATTGAACTTGATTGACGTGATAACGCCAAACGCCCATGAAGCTATTATACTGGGTCAGCTTTTAGGACTTTCTATCGGGCCGGATTCAACACCTACACTTTCTGCTTTGAATCCCTGTATGGAACATCTGGCCC
>Ga0164242_10001443_pt1 | contig 28170 bp, 15 predicted proteins | sample OricomgcompostMG_FD_108783 | JGI IMG/M metagenome (GOLD analysis project Ga0164242, IMG submission 108783) | Miracle-Growth compost microbial communities from Emeryville, California, USA - Original compost - Miracle growth compost (MG) ...
TCCATTTATAAGTTGAAATGTTGCCATCCGCATCGCTGGAACCTGAACCATCCAAACTTACTGAATTCTCAGGTAGCGTAATAGTCTGATTTCCACCGGCATTGGCCTTGGGAGCTTGATTGGCAGGGGGCGAAGATGAACCAAGTTTGAACTGGTAAAGCCACTCATAAATATTCATCATTTTACCACTAATGGGCTCTTGATAAGCAGGATCATAATAATCCATCCAACAACAATGTGCGCCATTATACTTGGTTAATCTAGCATGCCCTGGGAAGGCTGCATTAATGGCATCATAGGCATTATAGGCATTATTGGGACTTACAACATTATCTGTAGTTCCTTGAAAGAACCACACATTTTCATTTTTAAAAACATCTATTTTCGAAACGTTCAGAGTTGCTGCGGGACTCATTGCGACAAAAGCAGAAACTTCATTTGGCCTCGCAGTCATGTACTGAACTGTTTCACCACCTCCGGCACTAAGACCTGTAACATATACGCGCGAAGGATCAATACGGAAGCCTCGCTTCACTAAATCTTCATATCCATTGTGCATAACATCTGGACTAGGAGACCAAGAGGTAGCTTGTATGCTTAACACTATAAATCTAATAGTATCACCATTTTCTATGGCATACGGAGCTTTATTATAGGTAATTACTCCCGGAAGACCTTGATGAGCAAGTTTATTTAAATCAGCACCTCCATTCCCAGCCTCTCCCACGCCATGTGCAAATAATATAAGAGGATATGTTTTGGAAGAAATATAATAATCCCATGGAAGGTACAGTAATGCATTGGTGGTGGTTGAAGTAGCCGGCATCTTTATAGGAACCTGTTGGCCAGCAACTTGAGCTACGCTTGTCTCCTGAAAAAAACAAAAAGAAAGTAAAATAATTAATAATGCAAAAGAAAATCGTCTCATGAGGATACAGTTGTTGAATCAAACTAACCAATATAACTTTACAATTATTAATTATACGATTTAATCAATATATTTACACACCACACAAAGGGAATACGGACCCACCTATATAGCAAGGTGAATAATTTAATCTTTAGGCGAACTATTTTAATAGCCCTAAATTCTTCACAATGAATAGGGATGGAAATCACCCGTAAAAGGTGGATTTTACCTCGTAAATAGCACAATAACTATAGGCAAAGTATTGCGAAATTACTCTGTATAATCATATATACAAATATTTTTTTACAGCTATCTAACAAATTATTGATTTTCAGATTGTTGATTTTCCAGCTAAAAAACCTGGTCAATTCATTAGCAAGAAACATGCTAGAGAAATTGGTATCAATAAAATCTTTTAATGTTTGTCAGATAAATAAACATATAAATATTATATAATGCAAAAGCTAAGAGCGATCTGGATCGATCTATATTCTTAGTCAGTGTTCGTCTTGTAAATCCTCGCCGTGCTGTCATCATCCTTTAGAAACCTGATTGTTTCGGCCAAAAAATATTCTAGCTTTTTACGTGCCAAATTTAGTCTCTGTGGCTTCCCATTCTCATTTGGGTAGCAAAAAATATCCCGTTGATCGCGGCCACATTTTCCTATTTACAGTCAGGCAATCCGCCAATTTTAAAATATATTGAGTGGAAATAAATGGGCCAAAATAATCTTAAAATGACTATTTTCTTAAAAAAATGCCGATCCCGCTATGAATGAATATAAAGAAAAGCAGTGCCCACCCCAACATCACTCTTAATTGTCAACTTGAGCAGTGAAAGAGAAGCTACTTAACAAGGGAATTGACGGGTAGTGCCAGCAGTATGGATAGTTATGTACTGGTTTTTTGAAAATTATTTAATCTGCTTGCTTCCATGTAGTGCCAGCAGTATGGATAGGTATGTACACCAACAAAAGAAACACCTGAAGGCAGCAACGTTACCTTCAGGTGTTTCTCAATTAAAGTCCTCGACCCAGTGATAGATATTTTTATATCAACGAAAAATCTCGAAAGATGTCGTCAAGTTCATAATTGGTCGAAAATAGATTCATTAAAAGGAAAAGTTGCAAAGCCGTTATGATATTATAGGAATGAATGATATAGCCCATGAATTGAAAAAGCTATCACATTCAATACAATGGCATAAACAATCATTCCCTTCATTAACCAGGGTGGAACACTTCTAATTCCAAATGCCATTAGAATAAACAAGATAGGCAAGAAATCAAGCGTAAACCTGGAACTGTTAATTTGATCTTTCCCATTATTATGATAAAATAGCATTCCCGTAAATATTAACGCAATAGCAATCCACGCAAATATTTTAAAGACCTTACCACAATTGGTTTTAAATGCAGCAACTAAAAATGGACTAGCAATCAACAGGCCGGTTCCAAAAGGATCAACGTCTTGAATCTTCATTAAGCCAGGACCAGTAAAATAAATGTTGAATCCCTTAATCAAATAGTTATAAAGGTTATAAAAAAAATAATGCGGGCTAAAAACACCAAATTGTTCTACTCGATATTTAAGAATTCCTCCAAAAAGGATATATTTATATCCAGTTTGTAATGGATCTTTAAATCTCAAATAATTATAAAGCAAATATAACATAACACAGGCACCTAAAGCCGCGCAGAAATACAGAACCTTCTTCCTAAGAAACTGAAATTTATCAATTCTATCACTTATCAAATACTGATTTATATAAAAACCCAAAACAAAAACAGAAAGAACAATGGTAAATTGTCTACTTAAAAAAGCCAAACCCAAGAAAAAGCCCACCAAACTTCCGCGAGCCTTACCGAACAACTCATTCAACATCAAAAAGATCGACGTCACAGAAACAATTTCTGCAAATCCATAAACATGGCTAGCCGTTTCAAGCACGGACCAATAACAGGTCCCGAAGAAAAACGCATACATTAGCCAAGCCTTATCTGGATATTTAATATCAAGCTTACTTAATATTTTAAACAACAATATAATATTCAGGCAGCTAAGTAAGACACAAATCAACACGCTATTAACAAATGAATAATTAACAAAAAGAAAAGGAATAATAATTACCGCCGGTGCTGGAGGATATGGCAAATAGTATTTCTCATCAAAGTAAGTCAAATCTCCATTATCTTTAATCGAAGTACCTTTTATATCTGCCATATCCTTAGTAGATAAAGACAGTGTCCCTCTGCAAAAAGACTTTGCAAGCAAAACATAAGCATTACTGTGGCCATTGTCTTTTATGACGGCAGGAAGATTAATTAGAAAAAATACAGATAAAACAATTATCCATTGTCCTCTGCCTGGGTTTTTGAAAGCAATAGCATCCTTAAATCCTCGCAAAACCATAACTATTCAGTCATATATTAAATGGGAAATCACTATTAACCCCTAAATTTACTCAAAAATGGAAATGCAAGGCCCAAAATATCCTTACATGATACATACCGCCTGAATTTCCTGCAACTATTAAATAGAACATACAGGCGATTTCTTAAACTAGACCTTCTGGACTCATACAAAACAGCAGGAACAACAGCACCTAATCTTCGATCAACCAATTCAATAGTTTCATTGTCAGAAGATGGTTTATCTTTTATCTCCTCAATTCTAGAAATCACAGTAAAATAGCCAATTATATTGTTCCTACTAAACTTTGAAGTCATTATAGAATCCGCCCTTACCCTCCTTTTAAAATAGCACTGATTAATAAAACTAACTCGCTCGGCGTAAAGAAATAATTCTAAGGTAAACAATTCATCCTCATGAATAATCCCAGGATGAAATAAAAGTTCTGTCCTTTTAAGATACGAATTCTTTATGAAATTGAGGCAAGGAGAAACATGAAACCCCTCAATCTCAAAAAGCCTTTCAAGAGTTTTACGCCCTGAGCAAATATCTCCAACTAGTAAATGCGTTCGTTTATAATTAAATCTTCTTGAGGAATCAGCACCAAATACATCTGCATCAAAAAACAATAAATCTAAATCCTCTTCTTCACTTTTATAAAAGCATTCCGCTAATGCTCGTTCATCCAATAAATCATCGCTATCCATAAAATAAATATACTTACCTAAGGAATTGGAGATCCCAAGATTCCTAGCTGCAGAAACACCCTTATTTTCCTGACTGAACACTCGTATTCTACTGTCATGTTTTTGAAATTGCCGCATCACTTCAAGACTATTATCGGTTGAGCCATCATCAATGATAAGAATCTCAATGTTCCTAAGCGTTTGACGAACAATAGTACTTATAGATTCAGCTAAATAACCAGCTGTATTATAAACAGGCATAATCACGCTAACATCTATTAACTTCATAAACATATTCGTTATTGACGATAATATACACCTTAAGAAATAAATATTCAAAATCAAATACCCAAAAAACGAAGCCTCTCCCTCAATCGAACTTTAGACAATATTATACCGATTAGTTCATTGATCTGCATAAGTTTGGATCTATCTGATTTAAGGGGAAACCATGAAAGATAATATAAAGCAAATCCGATAGGAGAAGCTATTAAAAATACGATTGTTGAATCAAAAAACATAGTAAAAATGAATTTAAATCCCATTAGTAAGCCACCCAAAAACATCGTATGTAAAATAGGACTCGATATTTCTTCAAAAAAATGTGAAATTTTAAGTGGCGTATCTCTAAATGAATAAATAAGAACTGGTATAAGAATTAAATATGTTGTTATGGCAAACGACACGGCCGTCCCTATAACACCCCAATGAATTCCAATAATAAAGCCAAGAACAATAACAAGCGACGACGCGCATCCAACAATAAAAAATTTCTTTGTCTTGCCCATAGATATCATTACTAACCCACTAGAACTCGATACCGGCTGAATAAACCCTGCAATAGCAAGAATCTTAAAAATAGAACTACTCTCAAGCCAATTATGTCCCAATATAATTATTACAACCTCTTTTGAAAAAACAGCCAAACAAGCAATTATGGGCATTGAAAAAAACGCCAGTATAAAAACATACCGTTTATAATAATTCACAAACCTAATTGGTTCGTTTTTTAATTTACTAATAGCGGGAATAGCAACCGTCATTAATGGATTGCGTAACTGATTTATTGGAAGCATTAAAAGCTGGTAAGCTTTAGAATAAAACCCTACGGCAGTAGGCCCAAGCATATTACCAATTAGCATGTCGTCCGAATATCTGGCGAAATAATTAATAATATTAAATCCAGAAATACCTGCGCCGAACTTTAAATAAGAATGGATTCTCTGCTTCTTAGAAGGAAATGACGGGCGCCAATCACAGTATATCCATACAAAAAGAGTATTAAAAATAATATTAGACATATTTAAAATTACGATAGCCCAATATCCAAGACCCATTAACCCAGCAACGATTCCGAATATTACACTCAAAATCGACGCAAAAATATTTGCTTTAGCAATTTGGGAAAAAAGCATTTTACGGCATAGTAACGCATTATGTTGAATTCCCAAGCCGCTGATAGCCATACCTGCAGAATAACTATAAACTATATAAAATATCCTGTTATCATAATGATAAAATGCAACGATCAATGGAGAGATTAAAACAAAGACCAATGCTAAGCCAATACAAATAATTAGGTTAATCCAAAACAAATTAGAAACTTCCTTTGGCGTGATGACCTCTTTTTGGATAACAGCAGTAGATAGACCTACGTCCTTTATAATATTAGCCAATCCAGTAAACGCTGTAACCATTCCTATTAAACCAAAGTCATTAGGCAACAGAATTCTTGCCAATACAACCGTGGAAACTAAATTCAGAAAAAATGAAATAAATTGACTGGCCGTCGTATTAATGCCACCTTTAATTGATTTATTCTTTAAATCCAAACTATCATTTAAAGATCCGAACCAAAACGAATAATGTCTATATTTGAGAGTAGCACCCATTCACTAGTCTATAATTAATTGTAAATGAACTTACGATCTATCAATAAACTCTTTAGGAGTGTGAATAAATTCAGACTTATTACTCTTTGACTTAACCAAGGCTATAGAAATAGCATAAAATACCTTAGGAAGAGCTAATAAAGAAGACAAAAAGTCGAATAGAGAAATCTTTCTATAGACGCTGATAACAACAATAAAAAAACAAAGGCATGTTAATCCTATCAAGATAATAGGAATTGGATAAATCCCAGCATGAAAGATTACTTGAATAAATATGCTAAGTAAGCATGAGATAAAAACTAAGCCAAATAAAAGGATTCTTGGAAGAAGCAGCGTCTGAAAGGCGTAATCTATATAATTAATATTCGCTTTCAATGTGCTTAGCGGCTTCTCTATCCAAAAAAGCCTGGCATATTGAAGTTGCGCAGACAACCATCGAGTCCTCTGCCTCTGTAAAACATATGATGACTGGACCTTTTCATCATAAACGTGGCCGTCTTCGATGTATTCGCAAATTATCCCCTTCTCCAATAACTTTAAATATAATTCCCTATCCTCTCCAGGATTGTTAGCAATATCAGGATCCTTTAATAACTCTACAAATATAGAGTAATCTACAGCCATTCCTGACCCGATAAGTGCTGAAGAAAGTCCAAGGACTCTGTGACCTTTCCTAAAAATATGATTATTGACCTCTTCACTGATGCCATCTAACACTGCAACCGGCGTATTTTTATTTTTTGCCGTTCGGTGTAATTGAACTAACTTAAACCCATTCTCAAACGCAGAATTTATTAAGTCCAAGCATCCCGCGCCCATCACATTATCGCTATCCAAAATAACTGCTATATCATAGTCATTCTCCAATTTAGAGACAGCATACTTAAGCGCTTTTGCCTTAGTACTAACAGCAAAAGACACATTTAGAAATGAAATTGGAAGTTCTGAAAGTAATTTTATAGTCTCTAACTTCAATTGATCTCCAACTACTACAACCTGAAACGCATCTTTAGGATAATCATGATTTATCGCATTTAGCGCTGTATCAATAATCACAGAATCGTCTTTATAGGCAGGGATTATTACAACGATTCTATTTTTCTTCTCACTTTTAGTGTGATAATTAGGTAGTCGGAACAGACCTGCAATCGCAAAAACCAACAAATATACTAGATTAATAAAAAAATATAAACATAAAATCATCAAAACAAAATATAGAACAATCATTTCTACTAATTAAATGATATTAAAAGATAAAACGAGTATAAAAATCCAATATTAAGTAACTGAAAAGGATGACATAAAAAAATTATCTCTAATCCCTCTGAGAAAGGCTTTCAAATAGGAGTATTGACCTTTAAGCACGAATAACAGGACAGTTTTGGGAACTGTAAGAAAGGTAAAAAACAATAAAAAAAAGGGAAATTCATATAGTTTGCAATTCCTTCTCATGTACAATATTCGATTTCTTGTAAGGTAATATTGCTTCATTGGATTCAACTTCCCTACGCTCATAGATTCTTTATGATAAATTGTAGCAAAGCCCTGTACATAAATTTTGTAGCCTGCGGCTAAAACTCTAGCTCCCAAATCCAATTCTTCATAATACAAGAAAAAGCTCTCAGGAAACCCGCCGACATCCTCAATTACATCCTTCCTTACCATCATCGCTGCACCATGAGGCGCAAACGTAACTCGTATATCGTCAAACTGACCTAAATCTTTCTCTAAAAATCCGACCGTCTTACTGCGACCGGAAATAGAGTTTATTTTAGTAAATCCAGCATACTGTATTACGTCTTTATTAGAAAAATATTTAATTTTAGGACATACAACACCAATCTTATTATCAATACTAAATGGAGTCAAAAGCTTTTCAATAATGTTTGGTGTGACTTCCGTATCATTGTTGACAATAAAGAGAAATTCTCCCCTCGCTTTACTAATGCCCCAATTGTTGCCCCCTGAAAAGCCTAAATTTTTGGAATTTAAATACAGGCTTGCGTTAGAATATTTATCTATATCAATAACTTGTCTCGGATCCTCATCCGATTTCATGTCGCACACAATAATTTCATAATTCGGATAAGTCAGTGACTTACACGATTCAAGAAACTCGCGTGTAACATTGGCTTGTTTATAATTAAGCGTAATAATGGAAACGAGAGGAAATCTTATCATAGGAAATTATCATGTTAGCGAAAATCAAACATTTTCCTTTTGAATTAATGCTTTGGGCGTCTTCAATAAGATTTGCAAGTCATTCCCAAAAGAATTGTGTCTAGCATAAGAGATATCCAATTCAATCCTTTCTTCCGTTGACATATCCTTCTGACCCCTTTTACTTATTTGCCAAAGGCCCGTAATTCCAGCAGGAGCATTAAATCTCTCAGCATGTTTATCTGTGGTTAACGCCTTGGCCTCATAAAGTGGAAGAGGACGGTTTCCCACTAGAGACATATCTGCCTTTAAAACATTAAACAATTGAGGCAACTCATCAAGGCTTGTATTTCTTAAAAATTTCCCAAAACGAGTAATGCGAGGATCATTATTTATTTTAAAAAAGACAGCTCCCCCGGAACCGGAAGGCCCATACTGATTAAGCTTCATTAAATTATTTAGTCCGTTATCAGCTTCCGTAACCATAGTTCTGAACTTAATAAATTTAAAAATTTTATAGCTAGATCCGGCTCTATAAGAAGTATAAAAAATCGGACCTTTTGAATCGATTTTAATAATAATCGCAATCAAAATCAAGAGAGGCATAAGAATTACGAGCGATATAGCTGATATCAAAATATCTAACACCCTCCTAAAAAATGAATCAATGCTATAAACAATTTTTCTATCAGTCTTAATTACGACGGCACCATGATTTGTAACATGCTGTTGTAAAGACTTAAATTTAGTGAGCGTATTAATTTTATTAACTAGTTCAATTTTGGAAATATCACTTTGGACAATGTCGTCAACTCCAAAAAGCGGTCGATTAGCTGAAATATTTTTTAGATCTGGCTTTTCATTCATCAAAATAAAAGGAACACTCGAAAGTTTCACGCTATTACGAAGAAATTTTGCAAAATTCACAATGTCATCCAGATAATTTTGTTCAAGGCAGCCAATTATCGCTTTACATTGAAAAAGTTCTGACCTCTCAGAAGCATGCTGCAAATAATAGGCGGTTTCATGAAAACTTCCAAAAGTAGTAATTTCGCTATCCGAAAAAAGCGAAACCATCCTTTGAAACCCAGTACTTCCGATTAAAATTATTTTATCAGAGGATACCATTTTCTTTTCTACTTGGATAGTCAGGTTTTGCTTTGGAGCGATCGCGGATTCAAAAATTGAGTAATTCATAGTATAATCGTAAACAATTAAATTAAATTACTTTAAGAAATTTGGAACGACCCATTTTTGGAATGCTCCTTTCTAAAAATCGCATTCGCGACCTTTTCTAATAGTACAGATGGGTCAAAAGGCTTAGCAATAAAGCCGGCAACATGAAATCCAATCTGTTTTTTTAAAATATCATTTTCATCTGCACCGGATAGAACGAGAACTGGTATATTGCAGTAATAACTGCTATTAGAAAGATAACTGATCAGCTCAACTCCATCAATATTTGGCATGTTCAAATCAGAAATGACAATATCCGGCTTATTGCCGCGCATAAGCCAATCCATAGCACCGAAGCCATCATTAGCGGCAAAAACATCGTAATTTCTTCCAAGTACTGCTTTTAATAGTACTAAAATTGGCTTACTATCATCAACAACTAAAACAGTAGGCTTCTTCATATATCAAGTAATTTTCAAACATCATTAACTAAAAATCCAAAATACTGCCGCTAAATTAGGTAGGCTACGTAATGTTACGGGGCAGTAGTTCGTGAACGCTTGATTTCGTACAGTTAAAGGCGGAATTAAAAATGCGCAATAAAATATCAATCAATTGATTATCAATAGATTGTTCAAATACACTTCATTCTTAACTATAAAATTACCGGATAAGTTTCAGGGAAATGGCAACCTAAAGTTGCCTCTTTAAAATAAGCTGATACCCCAATATTTATTACTTTTTACTAAAAGAACATCACGGTAACTGCGAAGAAGGGTATTTTTGATGTTTTAATACTTAAAAGGCGCATTTATGATAAATAAATGGATATTTGGAATCTCGCTTGGTATAATATTTTACAACTATTTAGGATATGGACTCACACTCTTAATTATTATTAGACTAAAGAAAATATTCAATCCAAATAGCACTAAAGAACCATGCTCTAAAACAGAGCAGGATACGCCTCCAGTTACGCTAGTCATTGCAGCTTATAATGAGGCAAATATCTTAAGAACTAAAATAAAAAACTGTCTAGAAATAGATTATCCGAAGGAGAAATTAACTATTCTATTTGTAATTGATGGATCAACAGATAATTCTGAAGTTATTTTAAAGGAGTTTTGCCCGAAAATATCTTTTATTAATAAACCTGGAAGGAAAGGGAAGAGTGCGGCCTTAAATCATGCAATGAACTATGTAAGAACTCCTATTACTATATTTTGTGATGCAAATACCAATTTAAATAAGGATGCTATAAAGTACCTAACAGCTCATTATAATGATCATACAATTGGAGGTGTCGCCGGAGAAAAAAAAGTTATTAGTAATGAGGATATGGATGAAACCGGCTTCGGAGAAGGATTATACTGGAGATATGAATCTTTGCTAAAAAAGCTAGACGCCGAGCTATATACAGTGGCGGGCGCTGCTGGAGAACTATTTTCAATAAAAACTTCTTTATGGCAACCGCTGCCAGAAAATACAATCTTAGATGATTTCATTATTTCCAGCAGAATTAATATTAAAGGATTTAGAATTGCATATGAACCTAAAGCTATAGCTTCTGAATACCCATCATCTTCAATTCTGGATGAAAAGAAAAGGAAAACAAGGATTTCAGCTGGCGGCTTTCAAGCAATGCAAACGGTTTCTGAAATATTCAATATTACAAAACATCCAATTTTATTCTTTCAATTCGTTTCTCATCGCTTTTTAAGATGGACACTTAGTCCGCTCTGTTTTCCTCTTCTTCTAATATCAAACATAATTCTGATATTCACTTCCAATAACATAATTTATAAGGTTTCATTAGGACTTCAACTAGCATTTTACTTATGCGCGTTCCTAGGATATCTTCTCAAGAGAAGCAGACTTAATAACCAGATATTAAAAATTTGCCATTACATTGTCTTCATGAATATTTCTGTTTATTTAGGTTTTTATCAATTTCTGTCCAAAAAGCAGACAGTAATTTGGGAAAAGGCATTAAGAGAGAACATGGTAATATAATCATGAACGGACTGTAACGGAACCCAAAACAAAAGTGTAATGAATAAAAAATTTAATATTTTAGAGACAATTAGGCAAGGACAAATTGGAGGAGGCGAAAGCCACCTGCTCAGTTTAATAGAAAATATGGATAAAAACAAATATAACCCTGTTGTGCTTTCATTCACTGATGGCCCGATGGTTGACAAACTAAAAGAAAATAATATCAAGGTAAAAGTAATAAACTCCAATAAACCATTTCATCTCTCAAAATGGAATAAAGTCAAATCATACATAAAGGAGAATAAAATAGACCTCATACATGCACACGGAGGAAGGGCGTATTCAAATGTATTCTGGGCGGGTAGAACGTTGGGAATTCCAATGATAGAAACCGTACATGGTTGGTCATTTAATGACGCTCAGCCCCGGCTAATAAAAAAAATAAGGCTAATTGGAGAGAAGTTCTTATTAAAGCAATCGATAACTAATATCTGCGTTTCCGAATCAAACAGGAAAACAGGGAAAAGATATTTTAAAAATTTTGAATGTCCAGTAATCGAAAATGGAATAGATTTACAAAAATTCAATCCCAATCGAAAATTTAATAATATTCGAAAGGAATTAAATGTTCCTAATGATATCACACTAATAACATATATAGCTAGGTTCTCAAAAGAAAAGCAACCGCTAGTTCCATTAAGTACTTTTGCTACCGCCCTGAAAAGCAATCCGTCCATTCGTTTACTGATGGTTGGAGATGGGGATCTTAAAGAACGAGCATTAACAGTGGCAGATAAATTGAAAATAAATAAACAAGTAATATTTTTACCCTTTAGGAGCGACATCCCAGAAATTCTCGCAGCGTCCGACATATATCTACTAACATCGCTTTGGGAAGGACTACCAATAGGGCTACTAGAAGCAATGTCTATGGGAAAGGCAATCATTGCATCAAAGGTAGACGGGGTAGTAGATATAATTCAAGACGGCCAGAACGGAATGCTAATTGATCTACAAAATATTGAAATTGAAATGCCCATTGCAATAATAGCCTTGTCTAACAACAGCGCATTAAGGAATAAATTAGGCGAAAATGCCAAACAAACAGTTAATCGACACTATAGCGCCCAAAGTATGACTAAAAAAATTGAAGATATTTACTCTTATATCTTAAATGATTGAGGCGGATTTATTTCTTTGATATGTAATCTGGTATTGCAAAATCTGATCGAAAAAACACTCGAAAGGAAAATAAGAAATTATAACTCACGCTCACTGGTGTTATCCTATGACGAATAGCGAGGCATAGCTATAAAGTCCCTGAATGTCCTTAGGGCTCACTTAAGGCATCCATCACAACTCTCTTAGGTGACATCTTTAAAAAGAGAGAGCGACTTAATATAATAACCGAAAACGCATACCAAAGACAGCAGCCGGTCCATACTCGAGATAGTAAAATCATCGGAAACGACGAACATCAAACATAATACCTTGATTAAAGAATTAATGAGGAGAATTTTACCCTAATACTACACTAAGACAGCCCGTAGCAAGGATCACAAAAATCTATATCTGTGGCTCTTCAATTTTGTCCAATGACAATACAGCTACATCTTTTTTAACTCCATGTTTATATGAAAAATATTTCTTTAAAACAAGAAACTTATTTTCAAATAAATGATAACTGATTATGCTGATTGGAATTGCTAACAATATAGTCAAACTCCCCAAAATGATCATTCGTGAATAAAAATTTGAAAATTGATAATTAAGCCAATTGTCCAAATGATGTTTAAGTAAGACAAATATAATATAATGATACACGTAAAGTCCATATGAATACTTCCCTAATTTTATTAGGATGGGATGCGCTATAAATGATTGAAACCTCAAAAAAGATGACAATGAAATGACTAAAATAGATCCTGCAAACAAATCTATAAACGTGAATATAGGTGACAATCTAAGAAAACTTAAACTCTTAAAATACATAATTCCCAATAGGACAATTATAAAGGATCCAATACATATTGGAACTGTAACTTTCTCTAAAAGTCTAGTATTATTTCTAATTAATATTGCTATAATAGCGCCAATCAATAATGAATCCATTCTAGATATAGTACTCATGTATCTATAGGTCTCATTCAAATTTATAATATTCAAAGGCAATAATCTAAAGCCAATTGCTATTACACATAGTACAATAGACACCTTAAGAACGTATTTTGGCCGGATATACCTAATTACCCACGGCCACAATAAATAAAATTGTTCTTCAACCCCTAAAGTCCAAAAATGGACGAGCATATGGTTTGGAGGGAAGCCATCTCTTGAATAAAGCCAATTTTGGAAATACAGCCAAAACCAAGATTGATGTCGTAAGTAATAATCCGAGCCCACAGGAAAAACTCTCCCAAAGAAAAACATTAAAAGAAAAATAATCAAAAGGACTCCATAATATAAAGGGAATATTCTTAAAACTCTTCTTCCAATAAAATTAATATAATATTTTTTTTCAGTCCGAGTGTCAATAAGAATCCCAGTTATTAAAAATCCTGATAGGACAAAGAAAAGATCAACACCCATCCATCCTGCTCTCGTAAGATCACAAGGAAAACAATGATATAGAATAACAAAACAAACAGCAATTCCTCTAATTCCGTCCAACTGTGGAAGGTATTTTGGAGAATAATTAAGTTTTAAGTTAAATAGCTGCTTCATTAAACCTAGCTTCATTTACGCTTATCATGCAAGATGCATAAAGGTAGGGCGGCCTAGCGTATGATGCTCTTATTGTTTAGGGAACGCTAGCTTTCGCGTAGCGAATACTGCCCCTCAACATATAATAGTATCCTAGATCACAACAAACTATAATACAAATTCATATAAAATAAATTTAATACAATTTGTAGTAAATTGATTATAACTAAATTATGAAAATAGGAGGCGTCTTATTTCAGTTGCCCCTGAGGGATCCCTAAAGGATCATCCTAAGATATGCCTCGTTAACCAACGATTTTATTCCCTTCACCAAACCACTGCCTATCCCGTGTAATTCCACGATATCTTTACACATTAAATAATGAATAGTCCTCTACTCCGGCGATATTAAATCATAAAAAATGAAAAATTTATACCGTTTATGCTCCATTATTATTATCCTGCTTATGGGGATGGGAATATCTAATGCACAGCAAAGTGTATTAAATCCTGATGATTCGGTGATGAATTACGATCCTAATAATCCACCGGCAACGCCTCCAAACGGGACTGTGGCGAAATGGGTTAGAACGAAGTCTTTAAATTGGAATACCGATGCCTGGAAGCCATACTATTACAATGGAATGGCATTCAGGCTACTCTATCCCAAAACATTCAAAACAAACCCCAATAAAAAATATCCCCTTTTAATATTTTTCCATGGGGTGGGGGAAATTGGCAATATGTACGACGATGAGTTGCAATTAAAGAATTGCGGGCAAAAGATTCAAGACTCGGTTTTAAACGGAACATTCGATGCGTTCGTTCTCTTTCCACAGGCTCAGCTCAACTATTGGACATCAGGTTATTTGTCGACAGTATATGGATTTGTAAATTACATGGCGAATAATGTACGATTAGACGTAAACCAGGTCATTGTTTCAGGTCTATCAGAAGGTGGTGAAGCAACCTGGGCATTTGCCTCCACCTATCCTAAACTAGTAGCAGCCGCGGTTCCAATGAGCGCGGCTTCATCCAACCAAACTACTTCCACTTTTATTAATGCTATTAAGGACATTCCTGTATGGCTATCACAAGGAGGACAAGATACTCACCCTGCCCCATCAGCAGGAAACAATGTTGCCTTAGCGTTAAGTAATGCTGGAATTGATATTGAGACGGTCGCACCAGGAGAAGAAGATTTGGGAAATATCGCGGAGGGATACTACATAGTATATCCAACGTTAGGTCATAATACTTGGGATGCCCACTATGCAGAGCCCAAAGCCTTCCAATATATGCAAAGAGTCTATAAGTCAAACCCTCATGTATATTTCGGAAGAAAGGAATTCTGTCCAGGAACAACCATAAATGTTCATTTAGAGCTTACCCCGGGGTTCCAAGGATATGAATGGAGCAAAAACGGAGTAATAATAGCCGGAGCAAATACAAATTCATTGACAATAGCAGATACGGGCACCTATTCAGCTAGGATCTTGAATGGATCGACTTGGTCGGACTGGTCGCACGTACCTGCACATATTACCTATAAAGCAACTACAATTACACCTCCAATTCAGATATCTGGCTTAATGAGTCGCGTAATTCCCGCACCAGATGGAAACACATCGGTCAGTCTCGAAGAGCCGGCCGGATATGCCAGTTATCAGTGGAGAAATAGTTCGGGACAGATTGTGGGCAACGATCGAATTTTTAGTGCATCTCAACCTGGAAATTATGTGGCAACAGTAACCGAATTATATGGCTGCTCAGCAAATCCTTCTGATTCATTCAACGTAGCTTCAAGCGCGGGACCTAATCGCCCTGATCCAGCCACAAACGTAACTGGGTACGCCATATCTCAGACTTCTATTCAACTAAATTGGAGTAATAACCTGCATCCGTCAATAAATGAAACCGCATTTGAAATCTATCGAGGTACTTCGCAAGGGGGACCATTCCAACTTGTTGGAATTAATCCAGCCGACTCGCTAAGTTATGTAGACCAAGACCTCCAAGCAAATACCAAATACTATTATATAGTCCGTGCTGTAGACAGCACATCCTCAGCTGCTAACGCTAGCTCAGATAGCATTTTAACTCTTGTAGATAGCGAACCGCCAACCGCACCATCCAATTTGACGGTGGTAGGGACGACAGCGAATTCAATCCGCCTAAAATGGTCACCCTCAAAGGACAATGCTTCGGTTAAAAATTATTATATATACATAAATGGTGTTCGATCGTACATAACAACTGATACGTCATTTACAACATACAACTTAACTCACGGGGCGACCTATACCTTTGTAGTTAAAGCTACGGACCCCACAGGCAATGTATCTGTATCAAGTAACCAAGTCGTTGCATCAGCAGCTTATAGCGGACTAAATTATAATTACTATACCTATACAGGAAGTTGGAGCAGCTTGCCAGACCTAAGTACCCTCACCCCTGTTCAGAGCGGGACCACAAATAATATGTCTCTAAGCCCTGCAACACAAGCCACCAATTATGCCTTTGAATGGACAGGATTTATAAATATAAAAAAACCGGGGACTTATACATTCTTTACCAGCTCAGATGATGGCAGTAATTTATATGTTAATAATACTAAGGTTGTAAGTAATGACGGATTGCATGGCACAACGGAGAAATCAGGTACTTATACATTCGCTCAATCAGGGGCTTATCCATTCAAAGTTGATTATTATCAAGAAGGAGGGGGCGCTGTCTTAACCACATCCTGGCAAGCCACCTCACTAGGGATAGCCAAATCATTAATCCCAGATTCAGCATTTGCAGAGTCAATTTCCCTTAATGGAACCCCTCCTTCTATTCCGACCGCAATCACCGCCCAAGCTTTAAGCTATGATAGTGTGAAGATTAACTGGACAGATAATAGTTCTAATGAAACAGGATTCGAAATCTATCGCGCCACCGAAGCATCTGGTCCCTACCAAATAACGTACACTACAAAAACCAATGTAGTTTCATATACGGATACAACGGTAAGCCCATCAACTACATATTATTATAAAGTACAATCTATAAACGATTATGGATCATCTGGCTTCGATTTGGCGTCAATGGGAGGTCTGACATACAACTACTATGAGTCCAGCGATTTTTCAGCCATGCCTGATTTCAGCACTTTGGTACCCACTAAAACTGGCACTCTTCCTAATATTACGTTATCAATTCATAACAAAGCCACTGATTATGCCATAAAATTCCAAGGCACGATAAAAATTCAAACGTCAGGCCAATATAATTTCTATACAAAATCAGATGATGGCAGCAATCTCTATATAGATGGATTTGATGCCAATCACTTAGTAGTGAATAATAATTATCTTCAGGGACCTACGGAAAGAACTGGTGCCGTTACTCTTACAGCGGGAATACATCAAATATACATTACCTTTTTTCAACATACAGGTGGAGACTATTTAGATGCAAGTTATAGCGGGCCCGGAATTAATAAACAAAATATTCCAGATTCAGTATTCGCCAATGGCCATAACAAAGCCACAACCCCGGCATTACCTCCCGCTCCAAGCAAGCCTGAAAATATCACCGTCACTTCCACAACCCCTAACTCCATACTAGTAAAATGGGAGGAGAATTCACCTAATGTGAAAAGTTTTAATGTTTATAGATCAGATGGGAATAATACGTCATACAGAATTATAAAAAATGTAGCGGAAGGAACCATAAGTTACAAAGACTCAGGCCTATACTCTAATACTCCTTATTACTATAAGATAGAAGCTATAAACGCTGGTGGATCTTCAGGGTTTAATGGTGAAGTGCATACAGTAACATTAGATAATATTCCCAAAATATCACATGTTCAAAATCAAAGCATCCGCTATGATACCTCCGCTACAATTGGAATAGAAGCCAATGATCTCGACAATGAAAATTTAACATTAACGGTAAAAAACCTACCATCATTTGGCAACTTTATAGACTACGGTGACGGCACAGGATTGCTAACATTCACGCCAACACAATCTCAGCAGGGCCTTTATCAAGGTCTAAGCGTTATTGTAACTGACCAACACGGCGGAAAGGATAGTACCACTTTTAATTTGACGGTTAATGACAATTACCCTCCGAAAATAAGCCAGCCAAACTCTATAACTGTCAATGCACAATCATTAATAAAGGATACGATCTATTCAACTGACAAAAATATCGGAGACTCATCCAAGTGGATAACTACGGGACTTCCGTCATTCATAACAGCATCTCCAATAAACAACGGCAGAAATCTCGAACTAACAATAACACCCACAATAACTGATACCGGAAATTACACATTCCAAGTAGCCGTCCTTGACAGTAGCAATGGTATGGACGAAAAGACTGTTTCTTTACGAGTTAACTACCTACCTCTCAAGAGCTGGTATTTGAATTTTAAATACCAAACATCAGCAGCTTCTCCATGGAATAATATAACAACTGATGTAACTTCCAACTTAAAAGACAATCAAGGTCAAGCTAGTAGCGTCGGGTTGGCCTTACAAACTACTTGGTGGAACTCATTCAACGGTGGAGATATAACTGGGAATAACAGTGGAGTATATCCGGATAACGTAATTCAGGATTATTACTTTTTTGGCATTTTTGGGGGGCCTAATTCTGTAACAGGCAAAGTTCAAGGTCTTAACATAAGCAACACATATAGCATCACCTTTTTTGCAAGTAGCATATGGACAAACGTTGCAGACAATGGATATACCGTCTTTCAAATCGGGAGTAAAAAGGACTCGATTTATGTACAGGCCAATACTAATAAGACTTTAACATTCCACAATATAACTCCTGCGTCGGATGGAACAATCACCTTTACAATGAGCAAGGGATCAACCGCTCAAGTCGGGTATTTAAATGCAATGGTTATCAATACAGAGGCTTCCGCACGTCCGGTTAAACCATTGAATATTGGCCTCAAAAACGAAACCGTAAGCAGTGGAAATCAAGTTAAAGTCAATTGGACCCAGGTTCCCAATGCATCCCAGATCAGCATCTATCGATCCACTAGAAGAGACAGCACATATGTACTTTTAAATCCGCAACAGTCAAATGGAAACGACACATTTTATAACGATGCAAATATTAAAGCTCAAACCACCTATTATTACTATCTAATTGCAAACAATTCAAGCGGAAATTCGATGCCTTCGGATACAATTTCTATAACCACACTCGCTGGAACCGAATATGTTGATACAAGAAAATGGCTTATTAATTTCAAATATCAGACCGCCGCTAATGCACCATGGAACAATATTACTGGCGTAACGAGCACAAACCTAAAAGACGATGCTAACCAAAGCAGCGGTGTTGGATTAACTCTCCAGACAACTTGGTGGAGTGCTTTTAACGGTGGTGACATGACAGGAAACAATAGCGGAATATATCCAGATAATGTGATTAGTGATTACTATTATTTCGGCATATTTGGTGGACCGAATACCGTAACTGGATCCATTACTGGACTCGATACATCTCTATCATATAGCGTCACCTTTTTCGCAAGCAGTATTTGGACCAATGTCGCTGATAATGGATATACAGTATTTCAAATTGGGTCAACAAAAGATTCAATATATGTTCAGGCAAATACCAACCGAACTCTAACTTTTAGCCACATTAAGCCATCCACTAGTGGTGCCATAGCATTTATCATGAGTAAAGGATCAACCGCTGCAGCCGGGTATATTAATGCAATGGTTGTTACTACTGAAAACAATGTTGCTCCAAAAGCTCCTATTAATTTGACTGTAGAAAATATAGCCAAGAATGGCGCAAATCAGGTTGAACTTTCATGGCAGCAAGGGTCTAACAACGCAAATACCGTACAGATATTTAGATCTACCAAAAAAGACAGCACCTATAACCTTATAAATGGTGGGCTTACTGAAGGTGCAGCAACGAGTTACATCGATAGTTCTATTGCATTAAGCACTACGTACTATTATTATCTAGTTGCAAATAATCAATTTGGGAGTTCCAACCATTCTGATACATTGTCCATAACAACTCCCGAAGTGCCAAGCCCTCAGCCTACATTGGGTTCAATTCCCAACGAAATAGACGTCGCGGGTGGCGAAATCGACTCGATATTGGTGCATGCATCTGTTAGTGACAGCAGCGCGATAAGCTTTAACCTAGAGAACGCACCTTCATTTCTAACAATACAAGCAGAGTCCAATGGTCATGCACGACTAATAGCAAGCCCATCGGCGAGCGATGTTGGCTTATATGATAGTATTAAGTTAGTGGCTAGAGCGTCAACGGGTGGATCTGTAGCAAAAACATTTCAGATTCACGTTTCCGACGGTGGCCTAATAGATGCCGTATATCTCAATTTTACAGACGTCAGTCATTCCTACTCATCTCCATGGAATAATATCACTTATTCTTCTTCAGCTGGGATAAAATACAGTAATTTAATAGATAATTACAAAATTAATACTGGAATTTCCTTAACTCTTGTAAACGCATGGTCCGGAACTGCCAATTACGGAATAAATACTTTTAATAATTCCGGGATATTCCCAGATGGGGTTATGACTTCATATATTCTTACAAACGACAACAATCTGAGAACATTGACGCTCGCTGGTCTCGATGCAAATAAGAGATATAATATAGTGCTTTTTGGGTCATCGATATATAACAACTATAATTTCTCCACAGATTATATAGCAGGTGGCAAGACCATTACCATTAATAATACGAGAAACAAAAGCAAGGCAGCTAGGTTTAATGGGTTAAAGCCAAATTCAGATGGCACAATAAACATTCAAGTTAGACGATCGACTGGAGCAGACAACGGTCTATTAAACGCAATGGTAATCGAATCATACAATGATAATGCATTGATTGCCCCATCGAATTTGGAAGCAATCCAAACCAACAACGCTGTACAGTTAATTTGGTCAGATAGATCATACAATGAAACAGGGTTTGAGATCTGGAGAGCAACTTCCGAAAATGGCGACTATAGCAAAATTGGCGAAGTAGCTGGAGATGTCTCCATTTTCAATGACAATAGCATCACTCAAAATAAAAGGTATTTTTATAAAGTGAGGTCAAAAAATACGGACACGACTTCTGCTTACAGCAATATTGCAAGCATTACTACTCCACAATTTTCGGTATACGTGAATTTCAACCAAAAAGAAGCCGGAGCTTCCTTACCTTGGAACAATACTAATCACGTTCCATCAACAGGTGACATATATGGCCCGTTCTTCAACAGCAATGGCCAAAATAGTAACATGACCATTGAGATGGGCGAAAATTTTGAGGGAGAAAATAATGTAGGTGTTGTGACTGGAAATAATTCGGGAATCTATCCAGACCTTGTTATGCAAGGTGAATATTACATGGATAACGGAATGGACACTATTGTGATGAGATTGAGCAACTTAAACCTGTCAATGAAATATGACCTTACGTTTTTTGGCAGCCTGGTCAATTTCGGATGGAATAACACAACCGTATTCATTGTAAACAATGAAATGACAGCTTTGACAACGACAAATAATTCTACAGAAACAACTTCCTTAAAAGGAATTTTTCCAGACCAAAATGGCCAAATAACGATAAAAATAAATTGTACATCTGATTCCAAATATGCCATATTAGGTGCTATGGTAATTCAAGCCCATAATAGCTATGACGATAGTGGCAATTTGGAATATGGACCTTTTAGTAAGATGGCATATGATATGTATTCAAAGAACTTAAAGACTTTAACACTCAAAGAAGACGCAAACCGAGACAGCTTCAGCATTACGAGCACATATCCAAATCCATTTGACAAAACCATAACAATTAGATTAGTAAGTCCTCAGTCTGATGAATTAGTACTAAGCCTGTATAATGCGAATGGTATACTATCTGATATGGCAAAGGTTCCTGTTTCTAAAGGAACGAATTCTTTTGAATATCATCCCAACAGTACCATACCCTCCGGCTTATATATTCTCAGAATATACTCAATTAAGACAGGAAAGTATTTAAACAAAAAATTAATCAAACTCCATCAATAAACTAGAAATCACACCTAAATTAAGAGTCATTGTATATGTTCTCGACCATATACAATGACTCTTAAAATAATCAGAAGTTGTTATATCCCTTTTTGGAATTAAAATCTAAAGAGTTAGAAATAATAAACTAATTTAGCATAATTACTAAAAATTTTAAGAGCTCAATGACAGAGACTTCATTTGCTTAATTTATAATTTATATCCTATGAATATTATGTATCTTCTCAAATACTTAATGAGAAAGAAGTGGATTGTTATAGTACCAACAATAATCGCAATACTATTAACCTGGTTATTGACTAAAGATAAGGGTTTCGAATTTACTTCAACAGCCGAATTATCAACGGGCTATGTATCAGAAAATTCTTTCGGAACTCAAAATAATCAAAACAATACGGTCCTTTTTGGGAATGTTCTTCAAACATTACAGTCAAAACGAATTATTGATCAGGTTTCAAACGAATTATTGATTCATGATCTAAACAATAAAACTCCGTTTAGGAACATCAAGAATAAATCAGCCATCCAACACATAATATCCCAATTTCCAGACGGGCAAAGCGGATTAAATAAAATACTTCAGAATAAAATTGATTCATTCAGAACGCTAAATGTCGAGAATAAACAGGATAAAACTATTATCGATCTTCAAAACCTCTATGGTTATTCAACGGATTTCGTATTAAATTCCGTACTAATATTTCAGATAGACCGATCAGATTTCATACGTATAACTACAACTACTGAAAACCCCCAACTATCTTCCTTTATCTCAAATTCTATTTGCACCAACTTTCTTCAGTTTTACCATACAGTACAACAACAAACTTCTGCAACTTCAATTGACACTTTGCGAAGCATAGCAAATGAGAAAAAACAACAATTGGATGTTAAGCTCATGTTGCTTAACGGAAATCCCGACGCCTCCTCCGCAAATCTCAACAACACGCTTGGGAACTTGCAAAATCAACTGACTCAGGAAAAAAGTAATTTAATTGCTGCTCAAGTATCTCTCGCTAATATAAACAAACAAATTACCCAAAATGAAAAACGCGGCGGCCTTTCAAATAATGAAGACATCATTTCATTAAGAGCCAACATCGATAATCTGTGGGCTAAATATGTCAACAGTGGGTCGAATAATAATGACCTATTAAATCAGATTAACAAATTGAGGCAGGATTTGCAGAAAAAACTAACTGAAGCTGGTGAAGGCAGTCTAGGCATTTCCATTAATGACCTACTGAAGCAAAAGATGGACCTTAGCAACAAAATAAACATCTCCAATCAGACAATTGCCGAATTACAGCATAATATCAATTCGTTAAACAACAGCGCCCAATCATTTGCTTCTAAGCAAGGAACCTTCCAAGGAATTCAAAATGAGATCGACGTAGCAAGACAGGAATATATTGACGCGAATGCTAGGTATAACGACGCCTTAAATAGAAATATATTTCCTGGAAACAATTTCAAACAGACCTTAGTCGCAAGTCCACCTCTAAGTCCTAACAGTTCAAAGAAACTTCTAATTGTAGCTTTTGCAGGCGCGGGCGTCTTTTTCTTTATTATATTCATTCTACTATTAATTGAATTTATCGATCCTAGTATTAAGGCACCGTCATACTTAAGGGAGCACATTAGCATTCCCTTATTAGCAAATATTCCTCTGTTAAAAATTGCAGATAATGATGTTGTCAAAAGAATATTAAATAATAGCAGTTCTCTGACCACCGAAAATGACTTCAAAGATCGCATAAGGCAACTTCGCTATGACTTAAAGAATTCGGGTGGCAAAATCATATTAATAACTAGCAGCCGTCCCAAAGCTGGAAAATCTACTATCCTAAAGTCGCTAGCTAATACCTTAAGTCTTAGCAATAATAATATCTTAATAATTGATGCAAATTTTAAACATAATACTTTATCTAAAGAGAGGAAAATTGAAACTGTCATCGAAGATTTTAAAATAAACCCAGCCACTTTTAAAACGGATATTAAAAATTTAATAGTCGAAACCGATAACAAATCCATCTCGTTTATAGGCTGCAGAGGTGGAGACTTTACTCCAGACGAAGTCCTTGGCGAGAATAATATTTTTAACAGCTTAAAATCGCTCCCCTATGATTTTGTCTTAATTGAAAGTGCGGGCTTGATCGAGGGACCCGACAGTAACGAACTGCTAAAATACGTTGACTCCGTGATCATTGTTATGGCAGCAGATCAGCCATTGAATGAAGAAGAGACACGACTAATTTCTTCTATTAAATCAGAGACTTACTACTCAGCCACAATCCTAAATAAGGTAAAAAGAGAAAATATAAATCTTTAATCCCTCATAAGAAAACTCGGAGTTAATAGAATGAAAGATCAACTTCTAAGTTTCTATAATTATTTCTTTAATTACAAAGAGATACTAAGACGTAAACGATTAGTTTGGATTGATTACGCCAAAGGCGTTGCCATTTTTCTCGTCGTATACCATCACGCATTTATAGGCTTAGAATCATCAGGTGTTTCTGTAAATTCATGGCTGATCAATACTAATATGATTGTCTATTCTTTTAGGGTTCCCTTATTTTTTATTTTATCGGGACTATTTATTAAACGAGGACTATCCAAAAGAGGGTTAAAGAAATACATATTTTATCGCAGCAGAATATTATTATATCCTTACATCCTATGGGCCTTTCTACAAATAACCATATCATATTTTGTACAACCATATATAAACTTCCCATGGCATTGGCAGTCCTACCTGTATTTGCTATACGAACCAAAATCTACAGGCCAATTATGGTATCTTTTAGCCCTATTTAATGCTTCAATCCTTTATGTCATTGTGAATACCAAATTGAAAATAGGCGATACTGGTCAAGTTATATTCGCGGTAATACTTTATATCTTAGTCCCTCTTGTCATTTTTAACAGCATGCTTCAAGAATTATTTATAAATTATATATATCTGGTATTGGGAACTGTCATTTCAAAATTCATTCTTAATGACAGCAATAAGAAATATTTGGCATCTTATAAAACCTTCCTAATGCTGATCCCTCTATTTATATTTTCTCAGATATACTGGTTACACCACGAAAGCTTAAATCCATATTTTCTAAATTATGGCCATGCAGGAATCTCCTTCCCATGGCTTCTAAGCACAGAAATCGGATTAGTCAAATATATTACTATAGTAATAATTGGATGCATCTTTACTATTAATGTATGCTTTCTTTTACAAAAACATGATAGCATACCCTTCCTCAAAGTAATCGGCTTCCACTCTTTATACATCTATTTGATGCATATTATATTCGAGGCTTCTATCCGGACTGTGTTTCTTCACCTTTTCAATATCCATAGTGCTTTTATAATTCTGCCTTCTCAAGTTATTTTAAGCGTTATAGGATCTATTATGCTCTATAATTTACTAATACACTTTAATTTAAAAATCCTATTCGAATATGATTCAAACTATGTAAAAACATTTTTTTCAAGATGGAAATTTTATCCCACTAAATACCTATGAATAATTTAAACAGTCGACATTCTTTATTGTTTATCGTGGTTGGAGTCTTTTTGCTCGCATTCTTTACTTTCATAATTATGAAGATGTTGTTTTTTTAAAAACAAATAATTACGACGTGTGCTATGATTAGATATATTTTATGATAAACCTCGATTTAAAAATAGAATTGCTTGTTTTGGTAATTACGGTTGCCATACCGGTTGCGTATTACTCAATATCAAATACGCAATTCGGATTCTATCTTATCGTCTGCTTATCTTTCTTGTCTTCTTGGATTGGGAGGCTTACAAGAATGGATTTATCAGTAGTAAGCCTTGCAATAGATTTATTGGCAATAGTGGCTTTAGCCGGCTTATTTATTCAAAATATGATTAAACGTGAAAATAATTGGCTTAAAAAAGATCTAATAACAATATGTTTCTTAGCCTATACCTTTTACCTAATAGTTGAATTTTTCAACCCTAATGCCAGCTCATTTGTTGGCTCAGCCGCCTATTTAAAAGAAGCCTTCATAAATCTATTTTTCTTCCTAATAGCGCTATATATTTTTAATAGTCTCCATAGGATCAGATTCTTTTTAAAATTCATGTTTGGGATAGCATTTATAGCGGGGCTTTACGGGTGCTATCAAAAGTGGATCGGATTTATGCCTTTTGAACTCAGGTGGATCTATAGCGATCCTCGCATCGTGGGGCTATATATATTACCCGATAGATCATTTAGAAAATTTTCATTTTTGTCAGACCCCGCTACGTTTGGGACGTTAATGGCCAGTATTAGCGTCGGAGCACTCCTATTGTCCTTTGGTCCGTTTTCATTGAAAAAGAAATTAACAGCATCAATAATTGCTTTAATATCGTTGATGTCCATGGCATATTCCGGCACAAGAACAGCATATGCTATGGTACCAGCCGGCATCCTTTTATACATTATTATGACAATCTACAAAAAGAAGACCTTAGTTCTCCTTACTTCGTTAGTCCTTTTAATTGCCGGTATTAATTTTGCTCCTATTTATGGAAATATGACAATAAATAGAATACGATCGGCATTTCATCCAAAGTCTGACAACTCTAATCTAGTACGTGACATTGATCGACATAAACTACAGCCCTATTTTATGCAACATCCTTTTGGGGGCGGTTTAAACACAACTGGTGGGGGAGGAAATAAGTATAATCAAGGTAGTTTTCTAGCAAGCATCCCTCCGGACAGTGGATATCTATCTATCACTATGCAAACGGGCTGGGTAGGCCTCATTTTAACGTGTGCTTTATTTTTTGTCGTTCTAATGTATTCAATCTATTATTTTTATTCGGTCAATGATAATGAAATACGAACATACTACGCTGTCATTGCATCAATGCTTTTTGCATTGATGGTCGGAAATTATTCTCAATTTACCATCACTATGGATCCCCAAAATTTTTACTACTTTCCTTTCTTAGCCGCATTAATTAAATTACATACATTTGATAAACCAGATCAACAATTAAAATTTAATTCCTAAATTAACCACTATGAAACCTATCGTTATTTTAGGCCTTATAATTATGAGTGCCTTATTCAATCCCTTATATGCTCAAGTATTGAGCAATAACTTAAATCAAGGTTCTAGCGATATCAAAGAAAAGCTAGTGACATTGGCTATTCAGAATCCAGAGCTAGAAATAGCAGACCATCAAATAAACATTGCGACTACCCAATTGAAACAAAGTAAGACATGGCTAGCAAATGATTTATCGGTTTCCTTTAATGCTAATGAGTTCACTATAAAAAGACTCCAAGGGAAAAAGCAGCCAGATGGACAATATTATCCATTTTATCCTTTTTACAATGTCGGTCTCAATATCCCGATAGGTGATATTTTCTCAAAACCAAAAACAGTTAAGATAGCGCGTGAACAAGTCGCCATCGCAGAGGCTAGTCGCAATAGTAAATATAGGGAAATACGTGATGCGGTCCTATCTGCTTATGAAGATTACATTACCAATAAGGAGTTGTTAACTGTACAGAGTCAGATCACTGAGAGCCTGTATAGTGATTTCCTTCAAGCAAAAGAGAAATTTAGAAATGGGCAAATCGATGTGGATTCCTATAATCAAGCTGCCAAATTGTACCATAATCAACTTATCGACCGGATCGGCGCCGAACATGATTTTAATCTCAGCAAAATTAAACTTGAATCTTTGATTGGAGTACCACTGAATCAGGTCCTACTAAACAATAGCGAAAAAGACTTAAGCACTCCTTCAGATAGCAGCTCTGTCCCTCACTAATCTAGGCCATTCAAGCACAATTAAATTCTACTGATATATTTTCCATTTCAAAACCATTTTGCTTAATGTAACATCTTCCACCTTCTGGGAAAACTCTTTCTGCTTACCAGCAATAAAACACCGAGTCAAAGGGAAAGGGGCTATATGAAACAAGGTTTTACTCACAAGGATTTCAAGTGCTTTTAGCCCTTCTCCTTAGCTATTTACGAAGTGAGACTATAGTTCTGTCTCTATTGCCAGGACTTCTATACCAAATGGTCGAATAGTAAACGAATCATCCTTGATTGCCAGTTGATCTGGAATCGACTGAACCGATTTTAATACAGCCTTTTTAGAATATTTCTTTACATCTAA
>Ga0164242_10001444_pt1 | contig 28165 bp, 26 predicted proteins | sample OricomgcompostMG_FD_108783 | JGI IMG/M metagenome (GOLD analysis project Ga0164242, IMG submission 108783) | Miracle-Growth compost microbial communities from Emeryville, California, USA - Original compost - Miracle growth compost (MG) ...
CGCTTCAGAGCGGCTTCGAAGGAATCTCCTTCACGAATGACGATACCTGGCATGAGTGTCACCCCCTTCCCTTTAAAAGTTAAGAATAGAGAGATACACGTTCGCGTTAAAAGATGCAATACTAATCCTAGTGCCGACCCAGAGCAAAATGCAGGTAAAATGGATTAAAAACACCCAGTTTCAGTCGCTGCTGCTGCTGATCTTATCGCTCTTTTTTGTCGGGCATTTCGTTCTACTCTCGCCCTCCTCGCTTGAGGAAGACTTCAACGGCGTCCGGGTCATTCCTCCCCAAGAACTTTTAAGTTTCCTTAAAAACGAGCCGACCCTTTTGGCGAAGGAGGTTCCGGACCAAGAAGCTCCGACTTATTCGGTCCGAGGACTTCAGTTCTATTCGAGTGTCGAGCACCAACCGAACTGGAAGATCATTGCCCGCAAGTCGAACGTTTATCAGAAGGAGCAAATCCTTTACGGCATCGACGTCACTATCTTCATGCAAGACGGCACTACCGTGCAATCGAAGGAAGCCGTGATGCACCTCGACCGTAATGAAATCCGCTTTTACGGAAACGTCATCGCCACTTTGAAAAACGGAACGGTCGTGCATTCGGAATTTTTGAAGGCGCTGACTCGCCCGGTGACTCAACTTGAAATTCCGACCGATCAGAAAGTCACCGGCGAAAACACCGACCGCACGGCGCAGGTCGATTTCGAATCTTACGGGCTTTTCTTCGTGAATACCGGCCTTCAAGAACTCAAGCTCTTAAGCCAAGTCGTCGTCACGCTTCACCACGGAAAAACGACCGTCATCCGTTCGGACCGTGCGACCTATACGCATCTTCAGAATCATCTGAGTTTTCACATGGACGAGACCGACCCGCTCGACCGGCAATTCGTGACGGTGCACGAACCTGATCTCGATTTGAAATCGCGCTCGCTCGAAGTCGAGCTGAGCCCGCACCAAGAGCTTCAAACCATCACCGCCGTCAAGGACGTGTTCATCCGCGACTCGCATGATTCCGACCGCGTTTCGACCGCGACCAGCGGCCGCGCCGTTTACCTGAATTTGCAAAACCAAATCCAATTGGAGGATTTTCCGCAGGTTTATCAGGATGATGATACGATTACCGGAGACACGATCGTCTTTAACCGCAACAGCGACACCATCGAGGTGAAAGAAAGCAATGCCATCTACAACAAAGAATGAGCCCGGGAACACCCATCCCCCAAAAAGCAAATTGCGCGCGATCAACCTCATCAAGTCGTACAAAAAACGCCAGGTCGTCAAAGGCGTGAGCCTCGAAGTCGAATCGGGTCAGATCGTGGGTTTACTCGGCTTGAACGGCGCGGGCAAAACCACGACCTTTTACATGATCACGGGCCTGATCCTTCCCGACGACGGACACGTCTACCTCGATCAAAAAGAAATCAGCCGCTGGCCCATGCACGAACGCGCACGCGCAGGAATCGCGTACCTTCCGCAAGAGCCTTCGGTCTTCCGGAAACTCACGGTCGAAGACAACATCATGGCCACGCTCGAATCGCTGCCGCTTTCGCATACCGAGCGCAAAAACCGTCTTCAAACACTGCTCGACGAATTCGCGCTCAACCATGTTTCTCAGCAGCAGACTTTCACGCTCTCGGGCGGCGAACGTCGCCGGGTCGAAGTCGCTCGCGCGCTGGCGTTGAACCCGTCGTTCATTTTGCTCGATGAACCTTTCGCGGGGGTCGATCCGCTCGCCGTCGCCGACATCCAGAAAATGATTTTGACCCTGAAGGAACGCAACATCGGAGTACTCATCACCGATCACAATGTGCGCGAGACGCTTTCGATCTGCGACTGGGGGTGCATCTTGAGCGAAGGCGTGATTTTCGAGCAAGGAACGCCCGAACAAATTGCGCAATCGCCCAAAGCGAGAGAAAAATACCTCGGCGAGAATTTTCGTTTCTAGCGCCGCATTTTCGCCGGTTTTTTGACTGGCCTCGCGCGCTAACGCAACGGACGATGAATTTTCCGATTTTAATTCTACTGCAAAGACTACGCCAAGCCGATAAGATCAGCGTATGGGTATCCAGCTAAAACAGAGCCTGAAACTCGGACAGAACCTGGTGATGACTCCTCAGCTTCAGCAAGCGATCAAGCTGCTTCAGCTGAACCACATGGAACTGGCGGAGCTCATTACCCAGGAACTCACTGAAAACCCGGTCTTAGAAGAAGTCAGCGACGAAACCACGCCCGATAACGTGGAAACCGCAGCCGACGGCGATAGCTTCGACCCCGAAGTTCAGCAGAAGAACGACGAGCAGGCTCAGCAACAGCCTCAAACCGAAGACGAAAAGAACCTGGCCACCAAGGACGACGTGAACTGGGATGCCTACCTCGAAGACTTCAACGACGGTTCAAGCACCGCCCCGTCGATGAAGGAAGTGAACCCGGACGATGCTCCGACTTACGAAAATATTTTGACGAAGACCTCTTCGCTTGAGGAACATCTTCAGTGGCAGCTTTCGATGCTGAACCTGATGGAAAACGAAGAGAAGCTGGGCCAGCTGATCATCGCAAGCCTGAACGACGACGGTTACCTCGAAGCCGATCTTGCCGAACTGTGCCAGCAAGCGGCGATCGAACTCGAAGACGGCGAAGAGATTCTGAAAATGATGCAAAGTTTCGATCCGATCGGGATCGCCGCACGCAACCTGCAAGAGTGTCTTTTGATCCAGGCCAGCTTCCTGAATCCGCGCGAGCCCGTGGTCGAGCAGATCATCAAGGAATACATGGTCGAGCTTGAAAAGCACAACATCCCGGCCATCGCCAAGGCGCTTTCGCTACCGATCGAAAAAGTGGTCGAGGCCCAACGCCTGATCCACGAATTCGAACCGAAGCCGGGCAGTATCTTTACCGAGTCCGATACTCAGTACATCACCCCTGACATCTACATTCAAAAAGTCGGCACCAACTTCGTGATTCAGATGAACGACGACGGAATCCCCCGCCTTCGGGTTTCGAGCTATTACAAAAGCATCGTTCAAAAAGAAGCGGCCGCCGCCGCGAAAGACGGCAGTGCCGCCAGTGCGAAGGCCGGTCAAGCCAAGGAATACGTGCAGGACAAACTGCGCGCAGCCATGTGGCTGATCCGTTCGATTCAGAATCGCCAGAAAACGATTTACAAAGTGACCGAGGCGATCTTGGCCCGTCAACGTGAATTCTTCGAAAAAGGCGCGCAGTTCTTGAAGCCGATGGTTTTGAAAGACATCGCGGCCGACGTCGGCATGCACGAATCGACCATCTCGCGCGTGACCACCAACAAGTACATGCACACCCCGGTCGGAACGTTCGAGTTGAAGTACTTCTTCAATTCGAGCATCAACAGCGCCGACGGCGGCGACGCCCTGGCCAGCAGCGCGGTGAAAGAAAAGATCAAGCTCCTCATCACGAAGGAAGACCCGAAGAAGCCGCTTTCCGATCAACAACTGGTCGAGTTGCTTCAAAAAGAAAACATCGACATCGCCCGACGAACGGTCGCCAAGTATCGCGAGATGCTCAACATCCTTCCGTCTTCGAAACGCAAACGCGCGTTTTAGCTGTTTGAAAATTCAGGGAACGGATCTTCGAGCCGCTTCCAACGCATGATCCCGAGTTCCATTTCGGCATCGGTAAGTAAAGCCCGATCAAGTTCGCGCCGAGTCTTCGCCTCTTCGAGTTCGATCCCGATCACTACGAGTTCTTGCCTGCGGTCGCCCCATTGGAGATCCCAGTCTTTTAAAATTTCTTGCCGATGTTCAAGCTCTTCGGGCCAGTCCTCTTTCGGTGCCGACGCGTACCAGAGCCCCGCATACGACAACGACGTCGAAAGACCCGCCTGCGACCATTCGCATACTTCATGATGCCTCGTCGCCAGCCAAAGGAAGCCCTTGCTGCGAACGACTTTGGCCGCAATCAATTCTTCCATCGCATTCCAAAACCGTTCGGGGTGAAAGGGCTTTCGGGCACGGTACACGAATGAGCGAATGCCGTATTCCTCGGTTTCAGGCATCTCCTCGCCTCGGAGGGTTTTCAGCCAACCCGGGTTCTGACTGGCACGTTCGAAGCTGAACCTCCCGGTCGCCAGAATCTCTTTCATTTCCACTTGCGAGCGCGTGGTCGGAATCACCTTCGCGTCGGGGTTGAATCGGCGGATGATTCCCAACAGGGTTTTCAACTCGTCGGGCGTGACGAGGTCGGATTTATTGAGCAGGATCACGTCGGCGAATTCGATCTGGTCGGTCAACAGGTCCGAAATCGTCCGGTCGTCGTCCTCACTCAACGCGAGATCTCGCTCCTTCAGGTCGTCCGACTCGGTGTAGTCCTTCAGAAAATTTTTCGCGTCCACGACCGTCACCATGGTGTCGAGCCGGGCCACGTTCGAAAGGCTACGACCTTCCTCGTCGGCAAAAGTGAATGTCTCGGCCACGGGAAGCGGCTCGGACACTCCGGTCGATTCGATCAGTAAGTAATCGAATTTTTTTTCGGAAGCCAAACGAGCCACCTCATTCAAAAGGTCTTCTCGTAAGGTGCAACAAATGCAGCCGTTGCTCATTTCGACGAGCTTTTCTTCGGTTCGACTGAGGCCTGCTCCTCCCGACGCCACGAGTGCTGCATCAATGTTGATCTCGGACATATCATTGACGATCACCGCGACCTTCATTCCTGAGCGGTTGTTTAAGACGTGATTGAGCAAGGTGGTTTTGCCTGCGCCGAGAAAGCCGGACAGAACCGTGACAGGGAGTCGTTCCATAATGCCTCCAATTGGCCGTCAAGTTTCTCATATTTGCAAGTAACTTGCAAATAAAATTATTCTCTTTTGCAATACACTTGCAAATCCAGTTGCAATCGGCGTGCGAAGCGCTATCCTTTTTTCATGACAAAATCCCTGATCTTTTCCGGCACATTGGCTATTCTTTTGCTCGCCTGTTCGAGCACCCCGCCCACCACTTCGGGCGTTTCGAATGCGGACCCGATTCCCTTGAAAGACTTTTTCCGCAACCCGAAGCAGGGCCGCTTCTCAGTTTCTCCCGACGGCAAGCACCTGGCCATGATGATGCCTTGGCACAATCGCATGAACGTCTTCGTACAAGACCTCGATACCGATCGCCTACCGACCGGAACGCCGAAGCAGATCACCTTCGTGAAAGATCGCGATCTAGCCGGTTACTTTTGGAAAGGCGACCATACCATCCTTTACTCGCGCGATTTCAACGGCGACGAAAATTTTCACCTCTTTGCGGTCGACCTCATCACCGGTCACGAACGCGACTTGACGCCGACGCCGAAGACACGCGCCGAATTGCTCGACGACCTTGAAGACGTCAGCGACACCGACGTGCTCGTTCAGAGCAATGCCCGCAACCCCGAGCTATTCGATGTGTATCGCCTGAACGTCATGACCGGGGCGTCCAAGCCAGTGGCGAAGAACCCAGACAAATTCACCGGCTGGGGAACGGACCACGCGGGCGTCGTCCGCATCGGCGTCGAAAGCGACGGACTCAAAACCGTGGTCTACACACGAAAGACCGAAAAAGACGCCTTTAAACCCATCGTTTCTTTCGATTATAAAAACAGCTTTTCTCCGCTCCTCTTTACGCCAGACAACCGAGACCTGTATGCCTCGTCGAACCTGAACCGCGACAAAAGCGCGATCGTGCTCGTCGATCCCGCCACGGGCAAGGTGAAAAAGACGATCTACGAACAAAATGACGTCGACGTGGATAACCTCAGCTACTCCCAAAAGCGAAAAGTGATCACGGCGGCTTCGTTCGTGACCTGGAAGCAGCAGTTCCACTTCTTCGACCCGATCGCCCGAGACCGCTACCACAAAATCGAGAAGCTTTTGCACGGCAATCAGACCGACGATCATACCGGTGATCAGATCTACTATTCGAGCGTTGATCACGACGAAGATCTCTTCACCGTCGTCGCCACGAGCGACAAAACGCGCGGGCGTTACTACCTGTACGACGCTCTGAAAAACCGCCTGACGTTTCTGACCGACGTTTCACCCTGGCTCGACCCTTCCCGTCTTTCGGACATGAAACCGATCGAATACCGCTCGCGCGACGGGCTGACGATCCACGGTTATCTCACCATTCCCCGGGGCAAAGAGGCCAAGAACCTGCCTCTGGTCGTGAACCCGCACGGCGGCCCGTGGGTGCGCGACGAATGGGGGTTCAACCCCGAAGTGCAATTCCTGGCCAGTCGGGGCTATGCTGTGTTCCAGCCCAATTACCGAGGTTCGACCGGCTACGGAAAAAAATTCTTCGTCCGATCGTTCAAGCAATGGGGTAAGAAGATGCAAGACGACATCACCGACGGCGTGCTCTGGCTTGAAAAGCAAGGCATCGCCGATCCGAAACGTGTAGCGATCTACGGCGGAAGTTACGGCGGTTATGCGACGCTGGCAGGAATCACTTTCACTCCCGACCTCTACGCTTGCGCGGTCGATTACGTGGGTGTTTCAAACCTGTTCACCTTCATGAACACGATCCCGCCCTACTGGAAAGCCGACCTGACAAAACTGCATGCGATGGTGGGCGATCCAGCTCATGACCAAGCCCTGCTTCGCGCGGCCTCGCCGGTGTTTCATGTCGATCGCATCAAAGCGCCGCTGTTCGTCGCCCAAGGCGCGCAAGACCCTCGGGTGAACATCAATGAATCGAATCAGATCGTCGATTCGCTCAAAAAGCGCGGAGTCGAGGTCGAATACATGGTGAAGCCCAACGAAGGGCATGGCTTTCACAACGAAGAAAATCGATTCGATTTTTACGGAGCGATGGAGAAATTCCTGGCTCGTTATCTATAAAATGAATGAGCGAGTTGAAACCTAAGTTTATGAGAGTCGTCGTTGAGAGGATTGAAAAATGGTCGAGCTGGCGGGATTCGAACCCACGACCTCTTCGTCCCGAACGAAGCGCGCTACCAGCTGCGCTACAGCTCGACAGGAATGTCGTTATCCTGAAGTGATTCTGAGTCATCGTGGTCGAGCCGGCGGGATTCGAACTCGCGACCCCTTGGTCCCAAACCAAGTGCGCTACCAGCTGCGCTACGGCTCGACGGTACGATGAACAGATCCGTCAGTTCTACCCAAAAGATCCCAAGCCGGCAACTCCTTTTTGAGTCACTTTCGCTTTTTCTTTGAAAAAACAGAGGGATCGGGCTCGTGGCGATCGAACTTCCGCCAGCCCTTCCGACGCAGACTCGCATAGGCCTCGTCCGTTTCGCCATTTTTCCAGTCATGATCGGCCTGATCGGCGAGCTTCACAAACGAGGGATAAATCCCGGCAATCTGGACTTCCAGCGCCTCCGCATCCCATTCTTTGGAGCTGAATTTCAGGGCCGAAGGCTCGCCCTCCCAGAGGTAAAACTTCTTCTCATGATAGCTTTTTCCGGCCGAGTCGATGATCTCGCCCGAGATCAAGTAAACCTCAGTGCGTGCCGAACGCGTGTTGAGCCAGAACTCGGCGTGATCGGTTTTGAAGGTCATGTTCTTCGTCGTGATTCGAATCGCATTGCCCGACGAATCGGGCTTGGCCCAAACCTTAAGCCAGCCATGATCGATGGTCATCACGTAAGGCGTGTGTTCTTCATCCCAGGTTTTTTCGCCGATCTTGGCCTGAAAAACACCGCCGCCCACCCATTGCAGGGTTTCACGCAAAATCACCTGCAAACTCAGCCGCGACGGCAATGAAAACGAATCGCCGAACTCAAGCCACTCGCCCGTCTTCGCCGAACGCTTTCGGCCATTCAACGAGGTCACGTTCAGGATGTCGCCGCCGTCGAATCGATGCAAAAGCGGCGGAAGGATCAGCTCGTCACCCGGAAGATAAACGATCTTCGGAGCCGCCGTCGGCGCAGGCTTCGGAATCACCGTGGGCACCGTCTCGGCCGGAGTCGGTCGCGACGGCAGGTCGTCGTCGATCTGCGCCCAGACCGCCGAAGCTGTCGCCAGAGACGAGGCCAGCATTCCCAAAATCGCGATTTTTACGGTCCTTTTTGCCATAAAACGCATACCCTGAGTGTACTTCAAAACCCTATTTACAGGCAAAGATTAAAGGCCTAACCTGAGGGCATGCTTCAGAAAGAAAAGTACCTCGAAATGGCAAAAAATCAGGGGCTTCAAACCGCTGTGAATCAATTGCATCATGATTTGTGGGTCGTTGAAAAAGAGGTCTTCGATACGCCCGAAGGATTTCAAGCCGATCTCTGGAAGCATCTGAACGAAATGCGCCTGTTCTCGCGCGAACTTTGGGATCTGAAACTAAGCTGATTCTTCTGCCTGCACGGCACTTTGCCCGCGCTTTCTCCGAACCACCGCCGTCCGAGCCAACAGATCATGCAACGTTTTCTTCTGCGGATGGAACGCAGCCATGAGAAACCCACACCCAAGAATGACCGCCGAAATCAGATAACCGACCAAGCGAACGAAGGATTGAATGCGCGTCGGGTGACCGCCCGTTCTCTCATCCACCACATACAGCGAAAAAATCTGCTTTCCGGGGGTCGTGCCCGTCTTGGGCTGATACCAGCAATAATAAGCGAGCAGAACCACGATCGAAAACACCTCGCCCACCATCTGCTCGTTGAACGGCGAAAGATGAAAAATCCACGACGCCAAATATTGGGGAATGAGGCTGAGCCCGTTCCAAAGAATCAGGTCGATCAGAAAAGCAAGCGTGCGAATCCAAAATCCGGCGTATTTCATGACTTCTTCTTGATTACCCCTAATCCGACACCCAAGAAAATACAAATCATCGCCACCACCATGCGCTTCGTGATTGCTTCACCGTAGGTGAACCATCCGTTCAGAACGGCCACGACGGGCTGAAGGTAAATAAACAAAGCCACCGACGAGGCGTTCACCTTCGTCAGTGCCCACGAGTTCAAAAAATAAGTAATAATGCTTGCAGCAACCACGTTGTAAAAGACGGCCCAAAGAAAAGTCGAATCCGTGCGAAACGTCGCCAACTCATGCCAATGCGAAGGAGTGACCAGCATCAACACCGCTCCGCCGAAGACGAACATCCAGGCCGTGGCCCAGAACGGATCGGTTTTCAGCAGAAAATCGCGGCTAAATGCGAAGAAAAATGCGAGTGCCACGCAATTCAATACCGTAATCACGTCGCCCTGGAACGTCTGACTCGACAGATGAAAATCTTCGAACTTGCAGATGATCACCGCGCCCAAAACGGCGACGAAGAACCCCGCTCCGCGACGAAAAGTGAACCGCTCTTGCTTCATCAGGATGGCAAACAGCAAGGTGAAGATCGGAGTCAGCGTGTTTAAGATCGCCGAGTTCGCCGTCGTCGTTTTAAAAAGCCCTAACATGAAGAACGCTTGGTTCAAGCCCAGGCCCACGACGCCGTAAAAAAAAGTTTTCCACCAGAATTCGCGTCCTATGGTGCGCTTCGCACGCGGAACCACTTGAAACGAGAGCGCCAACATCAGCACTCCCGAAAGCATCATGCGCACGCCTCCCCAAAAAACTGGGGAATATTGCTCCAAAACCACGCGAGAGGCGGCGTAATTGAACCCGTAAATGATTTGAACGGCAAGAAGGGCGATATAAGCCCACGTCGCGGGGCTCGTCTTGTAGCTTGTTTTTAAAGACATTTTTCGATCTTACCATTCCCTGACAAAATGTGCGGCAAATCAGCGTTGACGTGCCGCACAAGTTCGCATAGAAAGGCCTGTATTCATTAAGGCATCATTTCTCCCCCAATCCCATCTGATGTCATTTGATGAATGACGTAAAGGACTTGGTTCTGGATGAATCAAGTCCTTTACTTTATCCTGAACCCCTATGCCTTCCATTCTCGTCACCGCATTCGCACTCGCGGTCGTGTACCAGTTCAAGCACTTTTTTGCGGACTACGTTCTGCAAAGCGACTCCATGATGAAAAAGGCAAATCCCGATTGGTCGTTCTTTCTTCCGCTTCTGAGCCATGCATTGGTGCATGGCGGATTCACCTTCGTCATCGCCTGGTTCTTTTTGCATCACCTCGGTTGGGCACTCGCACTGGCTGCGGGGGATACCCTCATTCATTTCTTCATGGACCGGATCAAGGCCTCGCCCCGTTACCTCGGTCGTTATCGTGAAAATCGACCGTATTGGATCGTCTTCGGATTCGATCAAATGGTCCATCACCTCACTCATCTCGGCATTATTGCCGCGCTCATTCTACTGCGCTGAATCGCCGTCAGTACCCTGACGCCAGACTTGCGCTCAAGCTTTCAGGTGTGTCCGCCGATACCTAGAGAGGATGAGCATTCCTAAACAGTGGACCGAACGCATTCAGAATTTACCCGTGCTTCCGCAGGTGGCGATGAAAGTCACCGAGCGCATGCAATCGCCGACAGCCACCGTACAGGAAGTGTCGGAGCTGATTCGTTCAGACGTGGGGCTGACCTCTAAAATTTTAAGACTCGCCAATTCGTCGTACTACTCGATCCCGGGCGGGGTCAGCGACGTCGCCAAAGCCTTGCAATACCTGGGCTTCAATACGATTGCGCAGATCGTGCTCACGACTTCGGTCTTCGGCTCGTTCAAAACCTCGGGCCTGCGTGAGTTTCCGCTCTCGCAGTTTTGGGCGCACTCTTTCGCCGTCGGCCTCTTGGCCGAGATTACGGCGAGAAACCTGCAATTCAAAAACCCGAGCGACGCCTTCATCGGCGGGCTGATGCACGATATGGGCAAGCTCATTTTGCTTGAGCTCGTACCCGATGAACTTTCGCGCATCGTCCGTCACGCCGAAGAACGAAAAATCAGTTTTCTCAAGGCCGAAGAAGAGCTGGAAGTCCCGAATCACATCCAGCTCGGCATGGAGCTGGGGCGACACTGGCATCTGCCCGCGCCCGTGATCAGCGCAATTCAATTTCATCACGGCGGCGGCACCAAACCCGAAGTCGTCCTCATCGAATGGGCGAACGTTTGGGTGCATTCACGCCAAATCGGCGCATCGGGAAGTTTTCAAGAAGACTATTCGGACGAAGAACAACGGCTTTCCGAAAATCTCGGAATTGCCGCGCGCCAAAACGAAATCATTGAGCAGCACTTTCGAAAAGAATTCGAAAAAGCGGGAGCGTTGCTCGCGGGAGTGAACTGATGGCCATCAAAAAACTGAAAACGCAGCCGCAGACCTTGATGGTGCCCGAAGGGCTTTACCTCCTTCCGACGCCGGTTCTGCTTTATCAAAAAGCCACGGGAGTGGTCTGGTCGAACCCGAGCTTCGAAAAAGAATTTGGTGTGGCCTTGGCCGCCCGCTTCGTCAACAAATCGCATTTGCATGTGATTCACGAACGTCCGGTCACGCTCGATATTTTTTCGATGATCGGCCGTCACGAAGGGTTCGTCCTCGATACCATTCAAGGGCAAAAGGTTCCGGTCGAACTCAAGGTCACCCACTACGGTGATGCGAGCGAAGAATGCTTTCTCGTTTTAGTCGAAGACGTCTCGTCGAAGGTCGAACTTGAAAAGCAGCTCATCCAGAATCACCTTGAGCTTCAAAACGCGTTCACGCAGCTGAAGACCACGCAAGAAGCCCTCGTTCAAGCGGCGAAGCTTGCTTCGTTGGGCGAACTCTCGAGCGGGATCGCGCACGAACTGAACCAGCCGCTCCAGGCGATCATGGGCTTCAGCCAAGAGCTTCAGCACCTCGAAAAGCTTTCGCCCACGGGCGGCGAATTTTTGCAGGATATCGTGAACGCCTCGAAAAAAATGGCCGAAATCATCCGCTCTCTGCGCTCGTTCGCGCGCCAGGCCGGCGAAGAACTTTCGGCGACCTCGGTCGATCACGCGGTCGAAGAGGTCAGTCGACTGATGAATCACCAGCTCATGCAAAAAGGCATCGCGCTCGAAGTGAAGGCCGACGACAACCTTCCACTCGTCACCGCAAATTCCATTCAGCTAGAGCAAGTGCTCATGAATCTGATCAGCAACGCCCGCGATGCCATCGAACAGGCGAAGCGCCGCGACGGCAAGATCAAGGTTCAGGTTTCGAATCGCGAGAACACGCTTTCGATCAAAATCAGCGACAACGGCTGCGGCATGGACCCGAAGACGCGCGAAAAAGTCTTCGATCCGTTCTTCACCACGAAGGAAGTCGGCCAAGGCACGGGCTTGGGCATGAGCATCAGCTACGGCATCCTGAAAAAATTCAACGCCGAGATCAAGGTCGAAAGCGAACCCGACCATGGCTCGGAATTCACGATCACCATTCCGTCTATTTCTAAAATTAAGGGAGAATCCGCATGAGCATCGAGAAAACTGCAGAAAAATATACAGAAAAATACGCCGTCCTGATCGTCGACGACGAAGAGCCGATTCGTCGTTTGCTGAAAGCCCGCTTCGAACGCGAGGGCCTGACCGTGCATGCGGCCGAGAACGCCGACCAGGCATTGGCGACGCTCAAAGCTTCGCCCGAAATCGCAGTCGTCGTCACCGACGTGAAGATGCCCGGCAAGGACGGCTTAGAGCTGCTTAAAGAAATCAAGGAACACGCGCAGTCGCCGAAGGTCATCGTCATGACCGGCCACGGAGAGAAATCGACCGCGATCGAAGCCTTGCGCAAGGGCTCGTCCGATTATCTCGAAAAACCGTTCGACCTTGAAGAAATGACCCACTCGGTGAAGCGCACCTTGAACGAATACCGTCTGGAGCGCGAGAACGAAGACTTTGTCCAACGCTTAGAAGCTCGCGTCGCGCGGGTCGAAGGTAAGGAAGAAGATCAATTTTGGTACGTCTCGAAATCGAAGGCGATGGAGCCGGTCAACGAATGGCTGAAGGTGTTGCAACGCGAATCGATGCGCGGCGATGCCGAAGAGCCCACGACCTTGATCATTGGCGAAAGCGGAACCGGTAAAGAAGGCATCGCTCGCATGATCCACGCGGGCTCGCGTCGCGCGAAAGGCCCTTGGATCGCCGTCAACTGCGCGAATTTCTCGGAGCAGTTGTTAGAGAGCGAACTCTTCGGTCACGAAAAAGGATCGTTCACGGGCGCCGTTGCGCAAAAACGCGGACTCTTCGAACTCGCCAAGGGGGGCACCCTCTTTCTCGACGAAATCGGCGAGATGGACATCAAGCTTCAATCGCGCCTGTTGCGCGTGCTTCAAGAAAAAACCTATCGCCGGGTCGGCGGTACGGTCGATTTGAAATCGGACGTCCGCGTGGTCGCCGCCACGAATCAGAATTTGCAGAAGTACATCGCCGAAGGAAAATTCCGCGAAGACCTCTACCATCGAGTGGCCCGCGTGATCATCGAACTGCCGGCGCTCAAGCTCCGCACCGAAGACCTCATCCCGATGAGCTGTCAATTTTTTGAGCAAGCCTTTCGCGTTCGCGGAAAGAAATTCGAAGGCCTGACCCCCGAAGCCGAAGCATGCCTGCGCGGGCATTCTTGGCCCGGAAATGTTCGCGAGCTGCTCAATGTCGTCGAGCGCACCGCATTGTTATGGAACCGCAACGGACAGGTCGGCGCGAAAGAATTGGGATTACCGGAATCCTCACCGTCCATGGCCTCCGATTTTACTCCGGGTCTCTCGTTCGATTCTCAAGCGATCCTCGAGAACTCGTTTGAATCCGACGCTTCGTCCGGAATGAATTACACCCGACTCAAGAAAAAATGGTCGGATGTGTTCGAGAAGGAATACCTGACGGCCTGTCTGTCACGGAGCCAAGGGAACGTGACTGCCGCAGCACGTGAATCCGGTATTGATCGCAGCAACTTTCTTCGACTTTTGCGTCGTCATCAGATCAACGCTCAAGTTTTTCGCAATTCGAAAAAAGCGGCCTAAAATCATTAACGAATCACCCCCCTTTCTGGCACAATGAAAGTCTGTGAATCCCCCAGGTCGCGAAACCAGGCGTTTTAGCATCTCTTTGAGCGCGAAGTTGATTTCTTTTGCGGTCGTAATGGAGTTATTGCTGATCTCCGTCGGTATTTATGCCGCGTACACCTTTCTTTCTCAGCAGCAAATTCAACGCGTGCAAATCCGTCTTTCGTCACAAGTGGATCTGCTTTCGAAAGAGCTCGAACTCGAAAAGGACCGCGCACCCAACTTCGATTTTCGTCACCTCGGACTCAATCCCGACCTCCTCTTTCAAGTCGCCGGAATCGAAGGTGCGGACGCGGGCCGTATTTTTTGGGATTCTCGAAAACCCGAACGCATCCAAACCCGCATCTCGGGGACGCACGGATTGTTCGACCTCGCAAAATCCGGTCCGAGCTCCGAGAAAGACATTCAATTTCGAATCCCCGGTGCTCCGGAGACCTTCTTCGGAAGTTACCGAAAAGTCCTCGATCACTACGTCGTCATGGGAGCGATCTCGTCAAAGGCGATCGATCACGACACGAATTTCATCCTCGAAAAGCTGGTCTACTTGGCAAGCCTGTTTTGCGGAGTCGCATTTTTATTGATCGTATTCTTCTCGAATCGGATCATCCGACCGATCCGTAAGCTCACCTTCGCCGCAGAACAGATCGCTTCCGGAAATTTCGACCTCGCATTGAAAGAAGCCGGCTCGACCTCAAACGACGAGATCGGCGTGCTCTCGCGTTCGTTTTCGAGCATGGCTCAAAAGGTTCGTGCATTGTTACAAGACGAGCTTCAAAAAGTGCGGATGAAGCAAGAAGTCAGTAACGTCGCGCACATTCAGCAAAGCCTCTTGCCGAAGCCGAGCATCCGCGCCCCTCGCTACGAAATCCAAAGTTACTACCAATCCGCCGCCGAAACCGGCGGCGATTACTGGGGTTACTTCGAAGTCAAAGATCATCTGGTGGTCTACATCGCGGATGCGACCGGACACGGGCTCACGAGCGCGATGCTGACCGTGGCAGCACGGGGTTGTTTCTCGGCGCTCCATCGCTTGCTCGTCAATCGACCGGAACTGACGCCCATTCCATCGAAATTCTTGGCTTATGCGAACGATGCCGTTCTCGAATCGGCACAAGAAGAATTGAACATGACGATGTTTGTCGCCGTTTATTCTTACCCAGACCGGACGCTGACCTATGCGAACGCGGGCCATAATCCGGGTTGGCTCATTCGAAACGAAAACGGTCAAAAACGGATCGAGGTTTTGAAAGGTTCGGGAGTCCGCTTGGGAGAAAGCAGCGAATTCGTCGCCCCCGAAGATAAACAAGTTCGCCTGAATGAAGGCGACTCGATCTTTCTCTACACCGATGGCATTCTCGATTGTCAGAACGAATCACAAGAGCAATACGGTAAGACTCGTGTCAAAGCACTGCTGACTGAGCTGATGCAAAAGCACGGAAATCAGTCGCTTGAAGCCGTTCGAAACGGGCTCGTCGATGATTTTACCGCGTTCATCGGCGATCGCCCGCTGGAAGACGACATTACGTTTGCCTTGATCCATCCCTCTTCGCCCTCGTCAGGAGCCGCTTCATGAAAACACCGTTCCGAAAAAGCGAATGGTTTTTCATGATCTTGGGCGTGTTGCTCATCGCGGCTTCGACCTACCTGCTCTCGACCAAAATTTCTCTTTTGGATTTGAGGCCGGTCGCCGTGGGTGATCCGTTTCAAGCGAGTTATCGGAAAGTTGAAGTGCCGTCCACAGGTGCAGCTGCACCTGCTCCGACTAGCGCGCCGTCCACGGGTGCGATTGCACCCGCTCCGACCAGTGTGCCGTCCGCAGGCAATGGCATGCCTGCTCCGACTGGTACCCCCATCCTGGATTCATCGGGGATTCCGATGGTTGTGAAGAACAAGCAAAAGGCTTATCTGCTGTCTCCGGCGGCACATGCGATCCTTACCCATCGCGGAAATCGGACGAAAGGGTATTCAGTCGCGTTCAAATTCGAAGTCGATCCGAAGAAAACTCCGTGTACCTTCGTGCTGAGCTATCAGGGCAAGCCTGTGATCTCTCGCGATTTAAAGCCGAGCCCCACCGGATCGTACCAAGTCTCGATTTTAATTCATCAATCCGGCCTCTACACCTGGCAAATCAAGACCCCGGAATCCGAAAGTGAGCTTCGGGAAGTCATCATTCGATAGTTTATTTTTAATTTGACGCAATGCAATATTGCTGATACGCATGCTTCCGAGAGAGCACACCCATTCAATTTTTCTGTGAGGGGAACGGAGTCTGACTCGGATGCGAGCAGGCTCCGTTTTTTTATGAAATTACTCAATCCGCCGTGAACGAGGCCATGAAAAATCCGTCGGTTTCATGAGGACCGATGAACCCCGAATGCTTCAACTTCAAGCGGGGAAAGTTCTGTTGAATCCACTCCACCTGTTCGAGGGTCTCGGACTTTGAAAACGTGCACACGCCGTAAGTCATCTCGCCACCGACCTTCACGAGCGGCGCATAGTGCTTCACTACCTGGCGTTGAAGCTCGGTAATCGGCACCTGATGTTCGAGTACCTTCGCCTGCAGCGGCTTTCGGTTCCATTTGATGTCGGGGTTTCGGCGCAAGACCCCAAGCCCGGTACAAGGGCTATCGATCAACACCCGATCGGCCTTGCCGTAAAACGACGCGATTTGTGCCTCGGGCTCGCGGCTTAACAACACTGCTTGAATGTTCCGCTCTTGCGCGCGCTCCGCACGTTTTCTGAGCGCTTGGATTTTTTTCTCGAACACGTCATAGGCATAAACCCGACCTTGACCGCCGAGGGCATCGGCCATCGCGAGTGTTTTTCCGCCCGCTCCGGCACAAGCGTCGATCACGGTCAGCGCGCCTAGATTGAATTTTTCGAGCAGCTTCGGATCCGCCTCAAACTTCTTGCGGGCAATCGACGGAGCCTCCGAAAGCCTGGGCGAGATCGCATCGGGATTCAACGCAAAGAGCGACATCACCTGCGAACCTTCGTCCTGAATTTCGTAATAACCTTCTTGAAAAAGCGGGTTCTTCTGAACGGCCGCAAAACCCTTGAACACGCGGGCGAGCGGCGAATAATAACCGACTCTGGCCTTGACGTCGAAAGTATCCAGCCATGAAGTTCCGGCTTGCGACTCCTGCTCGTGCGCGCGAGCCCGACGGTGAGTGCGAATCGTCGTCAACGGCTCTTGCGACAACAGACGCGCCATCTGTGCGGCTCGTTCGGTGCCCCAGTCTTTTTCCCACTCCTTCAAAATCCGAGTCGGAAAATCATGTGCACCGCCTTCGGTCGGGATCTCTCCGCCGCTTTGCCAGATTTCGGCCAACAGACGATGAATTCCGTCGTGTTTTTTGAGTCGAATAAAACTCAGCTCCCAAAATGCTTCGGGCGAATCTTCGAGGCGAATGCCGAAGTGCTCGGCCAAAGTCCAGGGTCGACGCAAGAATGCGCCCAAATAGCGCGCCACTTTCGGCTTCTGGTGAGGATGCACCTTCGACAAAAGCGAATCGAAATGGATTTGCGACTCACAGAACTCGGCAAAGACGAGGCTTAAAATATCGCTCTTCATGAAGATTTTGGCTGAGTTTTGGCCGGGCGGCCCTTCACCTGATGCACCTTGATCGTGTTCGTGGTTCCGCGTCCGAGCGTCGGTACCCCCGCCGTCACGACGATGAAATCGTCGATCGAGGCACGACGGTTATCGAGCAAAACCCGCTCGACCATTCCGAAAATATCGTCGGTCGCCACCAGCTCGGGGATCAACACGCCTTCAACTCCCCAAACAAATGCAAGCTTGCGCAAGGCCGCCTCATTGTCCATCACGGCCACGATCGGAATCTCGGGGCGATACTTCGCCAGAGTCCGCGCCGCCGTTCCCGAATGAGTCACGCACGCAATCGCGGTAGCGCCCACGTGCGACGCGATCTTCGAAGCGCTGTATTCGATCGAATCGACGATCGAGCCCGAAATCGGTGTCAAACTCGCATGCACCGAGTACTGTTGCAATTCACCTTCGGCTTCGAGGATGATCTTCGCCATCGTCTGCACCGTCTCGAGCGGGTATTCGCCCGAGGCCGACTCGGCCGACAACATCACGGCGTCGGTTCCGTCGAACACGGCGTTCGCCACGTCCGAGGCTTCCGCACGCGTCGGAGTCGGGCTGGAGATCATGCTCTCTAACATCTGAGTCGCGGTGATGACCGGAACCCCAAGTTCGTTCGACATGCGAATCAGCATCTTCTGGATCATCGGCACTTTTTGCGCGCCCAATTCGACCGCCATGTCTCCACGAGCGATCATGATCCCGTCGGTGACTTCTAAAATTCCTTCCGGCGCGTACACGGCTTCTTCGCGCTCGATTTTCGATACGATCAACGGCTGATGATTGCTGTTCTTGCGAATGAGTTCTTTGATGAAAAGAATATCGCGCGGGCTACGGACGAACGACAGCGCGACGGTATCGACACCGAGCTCAAGACCGAGTTTCAAATCGCGCAAGTCTTTATCAGTGTGGGCCGGCATCGACAGCGGTGTGCCGGGAAGGTTGATCCCCTTGTTCGAGGTCAGCTTCCCACCCACGGTCATGGTCACGACCATCTCGGGCGGCTTGGCCTCTTTGACTTCGCTCGAAAGTTTTCCGTCGTCGAAAAGAATGCGAGAACCCTTGCGGACGTCCTTCGACAGCGTTTCAGCGATCTCGGCAGAGATCGGAATGGCGATCCGTCCCGTGGTCGACATGCGTGGATCGCTTCCCTCGGGGTACAACAGCACCTCGTCACCCGCCTTCAGGCGTACGCCTTCGGGGCCGAGCTTACCGAGCCTGAGTTTCGGCCCTTGCAGATCCTGCAAAATCGCGACATGCTTTTCCGCTTTCTGGGCGGCGTTGCGAACGCATGAAAAGAGATTGCGGTGGACCTCATGGGTGCCGTGGCTGAAGTTCAAGCGCGCGGTATCCAATCCCGCCCGGATCAGCGATTCGATTTTGTCCTGAGTGTTACTCGAAGGACCGAGAGTACAGACGATTTTAACTTTTCTTCTGGATGAGGCGTGCATTCGTACGTCTCATGCTATCAAGTTCTTCTTCATAATGCTCGGTTAAAAAGCGTTCCTTCTCTTTAAAAGCGGCATCTTGCTGGGCGATTTGATGTTCGTAAGCCCGGACCCGGTCATCCAACGCCTTTTTCGAAAGCCGCTCTTGGTCTTGAAGCTTCTTGTCAAAAGAAAACTTCAGCTCGTCGCGCAGACGGTCGTTCTGATCGTGCTCGTCCATCAATTTATGCTCGTAGTCGTGCCGCATCTGATTCATGCGGGTAAACCATTCGCGATCTTTCCCGCGTTGTTGAATCTCGAGGTCTTCGCGCAAGTGATCTTTCTCTTGATTTTGAACGTCTCGTTGCACATCGAGATCATCGCGAAACTTTCGGGCTTGAAGGTTCATCTGCTCGGAATGCTTGGTCGTCAGACGCTGAACCTCGTCCGAGTGATGCTCTTTCAGCTGGTCGCGCTGCCGTTGGCTTGAATTCTTCAGATCCGCGTAGCCCGTCAGAAACTCTCGCTTTTCGAGATCGCGCCGATGTTGCTGATCCCGGTTCCAGTTCGAATATTTTTGAGCATATTGATCTTGAAGCTCTCGACGACCGTCCGCCTCGCGTTTCTTCAGCGAATCGAGGTTTTTGGTCTGTACCTCTTGGGCCTTCTGAAGGTTTTCGGCGTTGCGCAGTTCGGCTTCGTTGCGAATTTTTTGCGCCACGAAGGGCGAAACTTTCATCGGATCGTCGGTCGTCTTCAGCTTGGCGATTTCATCGTCGCGCGCTTGTAATTCTTTCGCGTGCACGCGCGAACTCTCTTTCAGGTAATCGCGGTAATTATGATCTTTCTGCGCCAGCGCACGATTCAGGTCTTCGTCGTTATTGCGGATCAGTGTTCCCTCGTGTTTTTGGTTCCGCAGACGCTCGTTTTTGACCGCGTCTTCGTAATGTTGCTCCAGCCGCTTGGCCTCGGCCCGACGATCGAGGTCGATGCGGGTAAATTCGTCTTTTTGAGTGCGGATTTGGCGTTTGGAGCGTTCATTGGCGTCGAAGGTGGCATCGTTCAGCTGCCGGGTATAAAAATGCTCGCGATCGGATTCCTTTTCTTTCATTCGGCGGATGCGTTTTTCGTAAGCGTCCGTGATCTGATCGCGTTCCTTAAGCCGATCGCCCTCGTAATCCGAAATCTGTTCCTGACGGGCCTCGGCCTTTTCGTGGTCGACGTCATGCCGATGGTCTTTGTAAATTTCCATCTCGTCGCGAAGCTCGTTGATTTCGTCCTGATGCGAGCGCTTCTGGGCAGCCAAGGCCTCTTCGATTTTTTCGTCGGTGGTCCGGGCCGAACGGAGGCTCTGTTCGTGTGCGGAATGATCGGCTCGATCGACCCGCTTTTGGGCTTCGTCTTCGATCTGTTGGCGGTAATCGTCGAGGCGGTTGCGTTCGTCACTCAGATCGCGCGAGTCGCTTGAAAACTTTTTACCGCGTTGGTCATACAGGTCTTGCTTGAGCTTCCGCACGTCATCGGCGGCATCGTCACGAACTTGCTGCAAGCGGGAGTTGTATTCTTCGCGAGCGTTTTCGATTTGCTTTTGCTGGTCTTCTTTCAGGTCGTCGATTTCGCGTTCCTGATTGGCACGTGACTGCGAGCGCTCCGCTTCGTAAGCGTCTTGCGCCCGTTGAGCGGCATGGGTATAAGCGTTGTAGTCCGAGACTGAAGACATCCGATCTTCAGGTTATCGCAAAGGAAAAGCGTGAAAAACCGGTAATTTCTGCCCGGTCAAAGCCCAAGGGCAATCAAGACTTCAAGGCATCCAAAAGTTTGGGGATGAAGCCGCCAAAACCGCCATTCGAAAGTACGGCCACGACGTCGCCCTTTCGGCTAACCGATGCCACGTTCTTGACGCCGGCTTCGACCGATTCAAAAAACGCTGCCGCTTTTCCGCGAGCATGCAGGCCCTCAACGAGTTCCTGACTCGAAAACTGCTGATCGGCGGGGATCTTACTTTGGTCGTAAGCCACGGCGATAAAAGTCTCATCGGCCAAGTCGAAGGCTTCGGTGTACTCCTTCTGAAATATCTTTCTTCGCGAGGTCGCGCTTCGAGGTTCGAACACGGCAATCAGCTTGCGGCCGGGATACTTCATGCGAAGTGCACCCAAGGTTTCGCGAACAGCGGTCGGATGATGGGCGAAGTCGTCGATGACGAGCACGCCCTTGACTTCGCCGCGCTCTTCTTGCCTGCGCTTGATTCCTTCGAAGCTGGAGAGCCCCGCGCGGATCTTTTCGGCCGGAAGGCCCAACTCGCGGCATTCGATGTAAACCGAAAGTGCGTTCAAAGCATTGTGTTCACCCGAAAGACCGATCTCGACGCGATCGATTTTTTCGATGTGACCCTTTTGATTGCGTGCGAAAACGTCGAACGCGCAACCGCGCGCGGTCGAGGCGAGATTGCCGAAGTGATAATCGGCGCCGTCACTCTCGCGGCGCGAGTACGTGATCACGGAAACTTTCGATTCGGCCGGAACCCGGGCGATCAGCTCACGCACGTTCTCGGTTTCGATGCAGGCAATGATCCGGCCCGACGGGCGAACCCGCGAAATCAGGCCCGAAAAAGCATGTTTTACGGCCGCTAAATCGGCGTAAATATCGGCGTGATCAAATTCGACCGAGGTCAGGATCACATCGTTCGGAAGGTAGTGATTGAATTTCGGAACCTTATCCCAAAACGCAGTGTCGTATTCGTCGCCTTCGAGCACGAAATACGGACTCCCCGATTCGACATGAAAACTGTGCGGTAAGCTTTTCGAAACACCGCCGATAAAATAGGACGGATGCGTTCCGCATGCGCTCAAAGTATGGGCGAGCAGACTCGACGTCGTGGTCTTTCCGTGAGTGCCGGCCACGACAAGATTCCGAGTCACCGTCAACAGATGCCGCTCCATGAATTCGGGCAACGAGACGAACGAATCCCCGCGCGTTTCAAACGCCGTCATTTCGGGGTTGCCTTTACTGATCACGTTCCCCACCACGACCAGATCAGGCCGGTCTCCGATTTTTTGGAGCGTTTCGGCGCTATAAGGCGAAACCAATTCCACGCCCGCGTTTTTTAAAACATCGCTCATCGGCGGATACACGTTCTGATCGCTTCCGGTCACGCGCACTCCGGCACGTCTCAAGAACGCAGCAAAGGAGCCCATCAAGGTTCCGCAAACACCGATGATGTGAACGTGTCGAAATGGAATGCTTTGAGATAAATCGAGGCCTTGCGCGCCCTCGGGTTGAGTGCTCATCCCTTCATTGTGGGTGAAAACTCAGCGCATGCCAACCACAAAAGCGATCCATGAAAAGGCATTATCCCCCTCTTCAACCTGAATGTACTCGCCGGTGCCGTTCCCCCGTTTGTCCATTTCTTCCCAGTAAACGGTGGTCTTCCGAAAGCCGCATTCGAGCATCAGCTCACGAAGTTCGGGCACGGTCCACACGCGCCAATCGTAAGTAAAGCAATTGCGGTGCATGACCCCTTTAGAATCTTTAAAGTGAATCGCGTAAATGCCGTGGTGACGGATGGGATCATACGATTTTTGGTCCCAATAATAGGTGTATTTGCCGAGGCCTTTGACCGTATAGGTCTTTTGCTCTCTCGCCGTCTCGATGAAACCCGGCCCACCGGCCATTTCAAGCACGAACAAACCGTCCCGCGAAAGCGAACGCAAGGCCGCCTTGAAGTAGCGCTTCATCTGCTCACGTTCTTTGAAGATGAAAAACGAGAAATTCCCCGCGCCAATCACGTCAAATTTCTGTTGGGTCGGAATGCAGACGTCTTGTTGCAAGATCTTCACCCGTTTTTTCTCGGACGGCTTCAGTTTGCTGAATCCGTTGATCTTGCCGTAGGCCAGCGGCTCGGAGTCGAGATCGACACCGACAGCCGTGCGACGCGGATTCGACTTCACCCATTCGCACGAGATCAGATACGTTCCGCAAAAATCTTCTTTCAAAGTCATGGCCTCGCGGCCTCGAAGCTCGTAGAACATCCGTTCGAAGATATGAACGTGCTCTTCCGGGGTTTGAACCGAGTTTTCGTAATACCGGTATTTGTCGAACGTTTTTTGTGTTTTTTTCATGTGGATTCTACCGTCGTACTTTCAAAGATAAGGTGAGAATGAATTCGGCGACAGGTTCGTCTCCGAATTGTTCGGGGACCGTGGCCACCACTCGCACCGGGGTTTCTACCCGCTCTAACGATTCTTCCGCGCGTTGAACGGCGTCGCGGATCAGGGCTCCGTCACGACAGGTGAAGAACGTCTTCCCCTCGGCGCGCTTGAAAAACTTCGCCTGAAAATCCTTGAAGATCAGCGAGCCCTTGCCCTTTTTCACCTGATCCAGGCGCTTGGCCGCGATCATCCCGCCCGCAGCATCGGCACCGATGCAAAGCGCGCCGAAATACATCGAGCCTAAGTGGTTTTTGTTCCGCCGCTGAAACGGCAGCGCGATCACGCATTCGTCATCGGTCAGAGAGACCACGCTCGGACCCGCGAAAAAAAGCATCGGGATCTTCGCGAACGAAAACGCCCTCAACCGGAACGTGTCTCGAATCGAAAGTTTCATGGTGGAATCAGTTTACCCTATTTGAGAATGAAATTCGCGCCGTAAATTTCGAATTCGAAGATCATCGCGCGACGGGTGCACCCGGTTCGTCAATAAGATCGCGCCTCGGCCCTGATCCAAATCAAGCCAAATCGAAGTCCCGGTGAATCCCAAATGCCCGATCGCCGTCGAAAAAAACGCGTCGGCGGTCGATCCACTTCCATCCTTTGCGGGAAGATCAAAGCCCAAAGCCCGGCCCGAGGGGCTTCCGTCATTCAAACGAACCTCCGTTGTGAATTTTTTCAAAACCGCCGGTGATGCGATTTTGCCATCTAGCAACGCCTGTGCCCAGCGCTTCACGTCGATTAAGGTTCCGAACACGCCCGCATGACCGGCGACCCCACCCATACTCCAGGCATTATCGTCATGCACCTGGCCTTGAACGAGGCCTCTCCATGGGCAATCTTCGGTCGCGGCCACACTCTCGCCCGTTTGACGAATGCGCGCGCGTTCGCCTGCGGTGTCCGTCACCACCGGGCGATACTGAAGACCGGTGCCGATTGGATTCCACACGATCTCATGCGCGAGCTGATCCAAACTTTTGCCGCCGATCTTTTCAGCGACCGCGCCCAAAATCAAAAATCCGAGATCCGAATACACGGCCTTCGTTCCCGGCGATATCTCAGGCATTGTCGAAAATACGAGTTCGAAAAAATAGTCTTTCCGCTGCGCGATCGGCAGAAACGGAAGCTGATCACCGAAATGAACACGCATTTCTTCGTAAAAAGGCTTCCACGCCGGCAAACCTGACGTGTGCGACAGTAGATGAAAAAGCGTGAGCGGCTTCAAATGCGCATGTCGCGCAGTCACTTCCGGCAAAAAATGTTCGAGTGACTGATCGAGATCGACCCGCCCCCCATCGACCCAGTTCATGAACAAGGACGTAATCGAAAGAATTTTAGTGAGCGAAGCCAGATCGAATTTCGTCGCGGGGGTAATCGGCCCCTTTATCGCGTCCGTTAGGTCGTGGCTTGTTAGGTCATGGCTCGTTTCGCCGAGATAAACCTCAGGCCATTGCAGAATGGAAGAGGACGAGTCCAGAGCTCCGGCCGCTGCCGCCAAACCCGACCCGATCCGATCTTGAATCGCGCGTTCGAGAATCTCCATCCCTAAATCACCCAACTCTCGTTCGCTAAGGTTCGTCCCCGCTGAAACCGTTCCGCTGAAAGCTCGGTCAAATCGAGTGTTTCATAACGGCCTTTTACCATCAATTCGGCCAAACATACTCCCACGGCGTAGCTTTGCATCGCCCCATGTCCCGAAAACGAATGCGCTTCGAACACGTTCGCGCGGGTTCCGATTGCACGGCCCACGATTGCGTGATGATCGGGCGAGTTTTCATAAAGCCCGGCCCAACCGCTCACATGTTTCAAACTCTCAAATGCGGTCGAGCGTTCGTAGAGTGCAGGCCACAGGTGCTCTTCGAAAAACCGCTCGCCGTCGTAATCAAAATGAAACCCGGCAGGTTCTCCCGGTGTCGCAAACCCCGCCAACCCGTAAATCGCCTCGGGATGAAAGTACACCCCACTCGGATCGACGATCATTCCGTAAGCGGTTAAATCCAAATCGCGCGCATGAAACAATGAAATCTGACGCCGAACCGGCTCGGAAGGACAGGTATATCCCAAAACTTTCGCCAAATGCGGTGCCCAGGCGCCGCCGCAATTCACGACGTTCTTCGCTTCGAAACAAATCCATTCGCCATGCTCGTCGCTCAACGTTTCGGGGTTCGTCGTCAGCAGCGCTTTTTTGGCTTCGCTGGGGAGTTTTGAGGAGAATTGAAAAGAATAGACGCGCACGCCGTCTAGCGAACTCCCGCTCGCCTCCGACTTGACTACCCACACCCCGTCAAAAAAGGTGGCGTTGGTGCGGAGAGCTTCTTCGCGGTAGTGCTCCTTTAATCCGTTAGGATTCACCAGGCCGTCTTTCGGGCCGAAGAGCGCACCGGCTAAGTCATCCGTTTTGTCGATGAAAGGAACTTTTTTTCGAATGGCCGGAACGTCGAGCACTTCGACGGGCCATCCGTTTGCGACGTGCATTTCTCGCGCGGCGAGTGCAGCCTTCCAAGTTTCGGGGCGATGAAGCCAAAGGTAACCGCAATCACGGTAACCGACCCGCGACGCGTGTTTGGCGAAATATTCGATCGAAAGTTTTGAAGTGAGAAGATTGATTTTCTGAGACCAAGTCGCGCGAACGCCGCCTGCGTTCAACTCGCTACTACTCCACTCGCCTGAAAGATCCAGATCGACCAAGGTCACGCGGTCGGAGCACCCATCCTCGGTCAACAGGCGAGCCAACGCCATCCCGACCGAACTGCCGACCAAGCCGGCTCCGATGACAAGGTAATCGGTTTGAACCGTTTTCATGGCACTTAACCTACCACACCAAATTGGTAAAATTCTCGGAAATAATCTTTGGTTCGCCGTTTTCTTCAGCAATATAGAGGATTTTCGTACCGCGTGAGATCAACCCTTTCCGTCCATTTTTTAGGGTCGATTGATAATCTTGAGTGAACATCATCATCGTGTACTTCGGATGCCGAAAGAAAAACGGACTGCTGGCATTGACCTCGATCTTGGCGTACCGACGGGTCAAAGCTTCCTTGTAGGCCTTCCATTGTGCGCGATCGTACATTTTTCCGTGAATCGGCGAAACAAAATCAGTGTGATAGTGACTCATGTATTTGTCGACGTCACGGCTTTCCCAATCAGCGATCCATGAATCAAAGAATCGATGAAGTTTCTCGTCCCGTCCGCCTTTTTGATATTCGGGCGTTAAATCGTTAAAAATTAGGATCGGCGTCAACTTCAGTTGAATCGACTTTTGCAGCTCCTCAAGTGCTTCGCTTTTCATGACAATGCAGCCTTCGCTGTCATAATCTTTTTTCAGACGCTCTGGAGTATCCGTCGCATGCAGCATGATATCGAAACCCGTGCATCCCGCAATCCGGTCGTAAACATTGGGATAATCAATGTAAAACGCGAGAGGTCCGAATTTTCGCTTCAATGAGGGCGGGGTCAGCCTCATCGAAAACTGATACACTCCTTCAGGGGTTTTCAAATCCCCCTCTTCTTCTTTGTCGCCTTTCACCTTACCCATGGTGACGTGGTAGGTTTTCAGAATTTTGAAGGAATCGTCGTCTTCATAATGCGCAAGATGAAGCAGATTCGTTTTCTTATCAACGAGGATCAGGGTGTGCAGGTGGCCCTTGTGCGAAACCGGGCCCGTCGCCGGATACCGATTGGTGGCATGGGCGTGATGTCGCCTCGCCTGGGCGTTTGAAGACGCCAAGCTTCCAAGCCCCAGCATTACGCCGGCCATCATGCCTACTTTTAACGCTTTCCGACAAAGGTTTACCGTTAAATTCATTGCTAATTTCAATTTTAGCCGATTTTTGAAGAAGGTAAAGGAAACTACGCTTTAAACCGCAAACGGGGCACGAGACTTAATGCCTCGACGACAATTTTCGAACTCATCTTCGAGTGGCCAACCCGGCGGTCTTCGAAGATGATCGGAAATTCTTTAAACGTGAACTTCTTTTTGAAAGCTCGATACTTCAATTCGATTTGGAAGGAATAACCGCCCGCTTCGAGGGTATCGAGGTCGATGCCTTCGAGCACTTTTCGGTTCCAGCCATTGAAGCCGCCCGTGAAATCGCGAATCGGCGCGCTTAAAATCGTCCGCGCATATAGGCTTCCGCCCCGGCTGATGATCTTGCGCGAAAGCCCCCAGTTAACAGTGCCGCCGCCCGCGACGTTGCGCGAGCCGATCACGAAATCATACTGACCCAGAAGCTGAAGCATCGTCGGCAGGTATTTCGGGTTGTGGGAAAAATCGGCGTCCATCTCGATCAGCTGATCGTAGCCGTGCTCAAAACCCCACCGAAAACCCGCGATATAAGCCGGCCCTAGGCCTTCTTTTTTTGAGCGATGAAGGACGTGAACTCGCGGATTCTTCGCCGCGATCTCGTCGGCGAGCTTCCCTGTTCCGTCGGGCGAGCCGTCGTCGGTGACCAAAACGTGGACGGTCTCGGGAGTGACTCCCAAGACCGCCTCAAGGATCGGTTTTAAATTTTCGACTTCGTTATACGTAGGAATGACAATGAGAGATGCCATCAATCATCTAAAATGGAACGTCTTCTTCAGTGAAGGTCGGTTCGGCTTGAAAAGAGGTGTCTTGCATCGATGGACCGGCATTATAGGCCGGAGCTGCTGCCTGAGACTGGCCGCCGTAGCTCGCATTCGCATTTCCGTAATCATTGTTTTGCGAGCGACCGGCTCCGCCGCCCAGGAATTGAACGGATTGAGCAACCACTTCGGTCGTGTAACGGGTTTGGCCGTCTTTATCTTGCCATGAGCGAGTCTGAAGTTTTCCTTCAATGTAGGCCTGACGACCTTTGCTCAAATACTGGCTGCAGAGTTCGGCCAACTTGCCGAAAACCACCACGCGATGCCACTCGGTTTTTTCTTGTTTTTGGCCGTTTTTATCGGTCCAAGCCTCACTGTGGGCGATGCTCATGTTGCAGATGGCTTGCCCAGATGGCGAGTAACGCACTTCCGGATTTTGCCCCAAATTCCCAATCAAAATCACTTTATTAATTGCCATGCGTAAGACTTACGCCGAAGGCCG